>OGSQ01000112.1_pt1 | contig 54190 bp, 50 predicted proteins | sample 1573921 | NCBI WGS metagenome assembly OGSQ01 (sample SAMN03295832, study PRJEB24534) | human gut metagenome | isolation source: fecal sample 7 from infant 4 | host: Homo sapiens | place: USA: Pittsburgh, PA | collected 2014-07 | reverse complement strand
TATTTATATTTCTTTTCCTTGTGTCTGTCTCGATATGTTTAAAAGTATTCCCATAGCAAGCATATTAATAACTAAGGATGTACCTCCATAACTTATAAATGGCATTGGTACCCCTGTTACTGGCATAGATCCAGTAACAACCGCTATATTAATAATGGCTTGAACTGCTATTATTGAAGTTATTCCAATTGCTAAAAGAGTTCCATAAGTATCTTTAGCCTTTAATGCAACTTTTATCCCCCTCCAAATAAAGAATACAAATATACTAACTATAATTAAACATCCTATTAATCCAAGTTCCTCGCCTATAATTGAAAAAATAAAATCATTATGAGGTTCAGGCATATATAGAGTTTTTTGCCTAGATTGACCTAATCCAAGCCCTGTTACTCCACCTGCTCCTAAGGCATAAAAAGATTGAATTAATTGATATCCATCTCCAGCTGGATCTTGCCATGGATTTAAAAAGTTTAACATCCTTGCTCTTCTATAATCTTCACCAAATATAAAGAACATTACTGCTACTAACAGTATAGGTGCAACTTTTCCAAAAAGATCTTGTATTCTTCCCCCTGCAACAAATAACATAATAAAAGTAACTATCATTATAATAGCTGCAATACTTAAGTTTTTTTCTGCTAATATCATAGCTGCAAAAAAACCTGAAACACCTAAGTATGGAACAATTCCAGTCCAAAACTTTTTAACACCATCTCCCTTAATGTCTAAACTCATTGCTAAAAACATTACAACAACATATTTAGTTAATTCAGATGGTTGAAAAGATAATGGGCCAAGTTGAATCCATCTTTTAGCACCGTTAACTGCTGGGAAAAAGAATACTGCAATTAATAATGGTATAGTTACAATAAGTAAATGTGGCGTGATTTTTCTAAGTTTATGATAATCAAATCTAGAAATTAAACCCATTCCTATTATTCCAGTAACAGCCCAAATTAACTGTTTTTTTAAATATACCATGCTATCACCTTCCTTAAACATAGCATAGTAAGAACTAGCTGAGTAAATCATTATTACTCCAATAGCTAGTAAAAGTATAACAGCATAGAATATACCATAGTCAAATTCATTAGCCTTAATCCTTGGCTTTGCTGTCCTCATAAAAACTCCTCCAATCAACGATTAAAGGGCTATAAATCCTATAAAGCATAATAAAACAGTAATTATAGAAAATACAGTTACTATTTTAGTTTCGCTCCATCCTTCTTGCTCAAAATGATGGTGAATTGGTGCCATTTTAAATAATCTCTTACCTCTTAACTTATAAGATGAAACTTGTAAAATAACAGATATAGTTTCAAACACATAGATTCCACCGACTATAAATAATATAATTGGTAACTCTAATATTAAAGCAATAGTAGCAATTGCTCCACCTATTGCTAATGACCCAGTATCTCCCATAAACACTTTAGCTGGATACGCATTGAATTTTAAGAATCCAAGTAATCCCCCTGCTAAAATAAAAGAAAATACTGATAAAGACTCATGTCCCATTGTAAATGAAACTACTCCAAAGAAAGTTAATACTAAAATACTAACAGTAGATGCTAGACCATCCAATCCATCTGTTAAGTTTACTGCATTGGTCGCACCTGCATAATAAACTATAACAAAAGGTATATAAAGTATTCCAAGTGGAATTTTAGTTCCTATAAAAGGTATCATTAAACCTGTGCCTAAATTTACACTTCCATAAACTGCAATTGCAGTAGAAAAAATAATTAATAATAGCATCTTTTGCCAAGCTTTTAAACCTTCATTTTGTTTTTTGACAATTTTTAAGAAATCATCTAAAAATCCAATAAATCCAAAAGCAAGTAAGGAGTAAAGCGCAATCATCGCTTCATCTGTTGGATTATATCTCATTACCACCATTACTATTAATGTTGAAATAATAAATATCACCCCACCAATAGTTGGCGTTCCAGCCTTTTTTAGATGGCTTTGAGGCCCTTCTTTTCTTATATTTTGCCCGAATTTAAGTCTTTGTAGCATTGGAATTATAATTGGTCCTAATATAATTGAAATTATAAAAGATACAACAAGTCCAATTGCTATTTTTGATGTTAATATATCTACTAATTTCTCCCCCATTGTTACTGCCTAAATTGGCAGTTCACCTCCTTTGTTATACATCTGCCTCTTCTAACGAATTTACTATTTCTTCAAACTTCATTCCTCTTGAAGCTTTAACTAAAATTATATCATTTTCTTTAATTATAGTTTTTAAATTATCTATGAAATCTTTTTTATCTTCAAATGTAAGTATGCTATCTAAAGAATACCCTTTTGCAAAACATTCCATATAACTTCCTATTGCTATTAATAAATCAACCTTATCTTTAGCATAACTCCCTACCTCAGTATGTGCATTTACAGCTTCATCACCAAGTTCGTTCATAGTTCCAAGTATAGCAACCTTTCTTCCTTTTTTATAAGCATTAAGTACATCCATAGAAGATTTCATTGAATCAGGGCTTGCATTATAACAATCATTTATTATTGTTATCTTATCTTTTTTTATAACTTCTAGCCTCATAGAAGTAGCTTCTAAATTTTTAATCCCGAGCTTCATTTCTTCAAATGATAAATTTAACTTCTTAGCTACTGCTATTGCAAGCATAGAATTTAAAATATTATGTTTTCCTGCCATAGGTATGTTAAATATTATCTCTTGATTATTATCTTGTATAGAAAAGGTAGTATTGTCTTCCATTAGTATAATATTAAAAGCATAAACATCATATTCATGATTATAGCCAATTCTTAAAATTTCAAAACATTTATCTTTTATTTTTAATAAGTTTTTATCTTCACCATTAATTATTAAAGAATTACTATCATCAAAGTAATTAAATATTTCAGATTTAGCCTTTAAAATATTATCTTGAGTTTTTAAGTTTTCTATATGAGATAATCCTATATTAGTAATTACAGCTATATCTGGTCTTGCACATTTAGCAAGTACATCTATTTCACCTAGGTCACTCATTCCCATTTCTAATACAGCAACATCATAAGTACTATCTAATTCTAATATCATAAGTGGTAAACCTATTTGATTATTAAAATTACCTTTAGTCTTAAAAACCTTATACTTTTCACTTAAAAAAGCTGCAATTAAATCCTTAGTAGAAGTCTTACCACAAGATCCAGTTACTCCGACAACTTTTAAGCCTAGTTTCTTTCTATAAAAGCTAGCTAAATCTAATAATGCTTTTTCTGTATCATCAACTAAAATAACAGTTTCAACTTCATCTCCATTTTCAATATCAAATAATACTTCACTTACTATTGCAATAGATGCACCCTTTTTAAAGGCATCTATTACAAACTTATTACCATCAAATCTTTCTCCCTTAATAGCAATATAAATATTATCTTTTTGAATTTTTCTAGTATCTATACAAACATTGTTAAATTCCTCTCGTCCTCTAACAACAACCTTACCATTAATTGCTTCAACTATTTCTTTAAAAGATAATTCCACTTTATACACCTCTATTTTTTTCTTTTATCTGCTAAAATTTCATCAACAACTTCTCTTTCATCAAAGTGTATTACACCTTCATTAGTTATTTGATAGTTTTCATGTCCTTTACCTGCCAAAACAACTACGTCTCCTTCTTCAGCCATATTTAATGCAAGCTTTATAGCTTCTGTTCTATTTTCAATAGCTAAATAATTTGACTTTGTTATTCCTGCAATTATTTCCTTGATTATATACATAGGATCTTCGTCTCTTGGATTATCAGAAGTTATTACTGCTAAATCTGCAATTTCTGTTCCAATGCGTCCAAGCTCAGCTCTCTTTACCTTATCTCTATCTCCACCGCAACCATAAACTGCTATTAATCTATTCTTAGTATAGCCTTTTAAAGTTTCTAGTATATTTTTTAATCCATCTGGTGTATGTGCAAAGTCTATTATAATATCATAATTAATATCATACTTATATCCAACTCTCTCACATCTTCCTGGTACTACAACATCTAATAATCCTTTTTTAATAGCACCTACGCTAATACCTAATATGTTAACAGCTGCAATTACTCCTAATGCATTGTAAACATTGTATTCACCAGGTAAAACTGAGTTATAGCTTTCTCCGTTTATATCAAAATGTATATCTCCTTCTTTTAAAGCTATGTTTCTTGCTTTAAAATCACTCTCTTCTCTAATAGAATAAGTTCTTACCATTTTATTCTCTAACTTTTCTATATCCTTTAATACTCTGTAACCATAATCATCATCTACATTTATAACACTAGCTTTACTTCTTTCAAAAAGCTTAAACTTAGCATTGTAGTAATTTTCAAAAGTTTTATGGAAATCTAGATGATCTCTAGTTAAGTTAGTAAATATACCTACTTCAAACTCACAACCATACACTCTATCAAGTTGTAGCGAGTGTGATGATACTTCCATTACACAATATTCACAACCTTCATCTACCATATCTTTAAATAGCTTTTGAAGTTCTAAAGATTCTGGTGTAGTCCTTTCAGATTTAATCTTCTTATCTCCAATATAGTTTGCTATTGTTCCTACAAGTCCAACTTTCTTTCCTTCTTTTTCAAGTATTGATTTTAATAAATAAACAGTAGTTGTCTTACCATTTGTCCCCGTAACTCCAATTAGCTTTAACTTTTTAGTTGGATGATCATAATAGTTAGCTGACATTGTAGCTAATGCCTTTCTACCTTCCTTAACTAATAATACAGTTACATCTTTATCTTCTACAGTTATTTCTTTTTCGCATAGAATAACCTTCGCTCCATTTTTTATAGCACTATTTGCATAATTATGTCCGTCAACTTCAAAACCTGTAAGACAAACAAAGATATCTCCTTCTTTAATTTTCCTACTATCATATTGAATATGATTTATTTCCCTATCAACGCTTCCATTTTTAAGTTCATAATTTACCCCTTGTAATAAATCTACTAACTTCATTTAATCATCTCCTTAATTATTTAAATGAACTCCCTGTCTTTTGAATATAAATTTAGCATGTGAGTGTCCCACATGCTAATGTTAAGGGATATTCTATCTTAATCTCCATATTCCTCATGTAATACTAATTTTACATTTGTCCCCTTTGTTATGACTTCACCTTTAGGTATACTTTGCTTAACTACAGCACCTTCACCTTCATAAGTATAAGTTATTCCTAAACTGTCTAAAAGCTTTAATGCAGATTCTAAAGAATAACCTCCTAAATCAGGCATAACAACATTTTTATTATAAGACTCTGAGTCTCCAATGTCTATATTAATCTTAGAATTTTCTTTAACTGTATACCCCGGATATGGTTTTACATCTGTTATTATAGACCCATTTCCATTAATATTATACTCTATATTATATTCTTTTAATATTTTCTTACCTTCATTTACTTCTAATCCTCTTATTTCAGGTATAACTACCTCTTTTACTATACTATCTATATCGTCTTTAGGCATATCTTCACTCATATAGTTAAATATATCAGTAAATAATATATTGGCTAATGGCGCAACTATTTGTCCTGCATAGTAAGTTCCTGTCCCTGGTTCATCAATAGATATAAACATCGTAACTTTAGGATTATCTACTGGTGCAAATCCAGCTAAAGATGAAATATACTTACCAGACTCATAGCCTCCCCCTTTTGGATTAACTTTTTGAGCCGTTCCTGTTTTGGCACCAACATGATATCCTTCTACATAAGCTTTACTTGATCCCCCATAAGAAACTGTTCTTTCTAAGTAATCTCTAAGAATTTCAGTTTTTTCTTCGCTTAATACATCTGTTATCTTTGGTTCAAAAGATTCTAGAGCTACAGAATTACCATCTGAATCTTTAGCTGTGATTTCTTTCATAATATGAGGTTGAATTAATTTCCCACCATTAATAATACTATTATAAGCTGTCATATATTGAACAGCATTAACTGTATTAGTTTGACCAAAAGAAATAGTTGCAAGGTCTGCTTCATTTATATCTTCAGTTTTCTTTATTATGCCTTTTGCTTCTCCAGGTAAATCTACCCCACTCACCTTTCCAAACCCTAGTTTTTTAATATATTCATTTAACCCTTCTTTTCCTATTTTCTTTCCTATTTCCATAAATCCAACGTTACATGAATTTTGAAGTATCTCAGGTAATGTTAAAGTTCCATGACCTGAAGTCTTCCAGCACTTAATTGTATGTGGTCCTACCTTTAAGCTACCGCCACAATTAAAAGTATCTGATTCATTAACCAAGTTTTCTTCTAGATTCCCAATCATAGTAACAACCTTAAATATTGATCCTGGCTCAAAAGTGTCATTAACTAAGTGATTTCTCCACATCTTTTGAACCTTTTCTGCTAAATTAGCTCCTTCATAATTATCTGCTCCATCATAAGGATAATTAGGATCAAAATCCGGTTTATTAACCATAGCTAATATTTCACCATTATTAGGATTCATTATAATTATAGAAACTTGTTTAGCTAAATTGTCCTTGTACCCTTGCTCAGCTACTTTCTCTGCAAAAGCCTGCAAATTAGCATCTATAGTTAATACTACATCTTTTCCATCAACAGGAGGTGTAAACTTAGAGATTGTATATGGAAGTTCATCATTATACTTACTAAGTTCAGATATTCTAAGCCCTGGTGTTCCTGATAAAAACTCATTATATTGAAGTTCAACTCCAGTTAATCCTTGGCCATCTATATTGGTACTTCCTAAAACATGAGCTAAAAAGTTTCCATTTGGATAGTATCTTTTTGTATCTGGAGATACTATTACTCCAGGTATGTTTAAATTCTTAACCTTATCAGCAGGCTCTTTTTCTATTCTTCGTACTAATGTAGCTGCACCAGCATCAGCGCCACTTGGAAGCTTAGTATTGAGTTTATCTAATACCTTCTTTTCATCCATATCTAATGCTTCGGATACCTTCTTTGCTATCTCTTCATTAGTAGTATTTTCTTTTCTCAAGTGTGCTCTTATAGAATTCAAGTCAAAATCTATTCTATAAACATTTGCAGAAATTGCAAGCTCCACACCATTTCTATCTAATATCCTTCCTCTTCTCGCGTCTATCTTAACTTCACTTGTCCATTGCTCTTCAGCCTTAGCTGAATACTCTTCACGTTTAACTATCATTATGTAAGACAGCCGAACCATTAAAAGAGCAAATATACATAATAATGCGGTAAGCGCTAATGACATTCTCTTTTTCATTAGCGCTTTATCCCTATAACTTTTTTTATTCACTTCAATGCCTCCATGTATTTAATTACTAACATGTAAAGTATAATTATACTCTTTATCCGGCAAGTGTATTATTTTTTTTATATGTTATTCTCTAATATTTGCAAAATAGTCAGTTGTAATATCTACAGTAATTGTATCATCTTTACCAGGTAACTTCATCCCAGACTCACTAGCTGCATTTCTAACTTCATCAATAGAAGCTTTACCTAATATTGAAGCTTTCAAAGCATTTCCCTCTTCAGTTGCTATGCTTATTTCTTTTCTTACTTTAGACAAATCATTTTGAAGACCATAAACCTTTCCATTTCTAGCAATGGTTAATACTCCTAATACTAGTGCAACTGAAGCTACATTTAAGATATTTTTGACTACTTGCTTTTTTGCCGCCTTTTCTCTTCTAAGTCTTTCTCTTCTTTCTCTTTCTTGATTTTCTTTTTGAATTTTTCTATCAATTTCGTCATATTTTCTTTTAGGATTTAAAGCTGCATTTCCTCTAATATAATCATATTCCTTATTAACCATTTTATTACTTCCCCCGTATTATTTTCACATAATTTCTTCTAGAGCTTCTCAATAACTCTTAATTTTGCACTTCTACTTCTTGGGTTTTCTAATACTTCTTCTTCTGAAGGTTCAATTGCCTTCCTAGAGATTACCTTTACCTTTGCTTTTCCCCCGCAAACACAAATTGGAAATTCCTTTGGACATGTACAAGAAGTTGCTAGTTCCTTAAATTTAAGTTTTACTATTCTATCTTCTAAAGAGTGGAAGGTAATAATAGCCATCCTACCACCTTTATTTAACCTATTTACTCCATCTTCAATGGCTTTGTTTAAAATAGATAATTCACTATTAACTTCTATTCTTATAGCTTGAAATGTTCTTTTAGCTGGATGAGGCCCTTCTCTTCTAGCCCTTGCTGGTATAGCCGCTTTTATAATTTCAACAAGTTCCAAGGTAGTTCTAATTGGCTCTTCCTCTCTTCTTTCGACTATAAATCTAGCTATTCTCTTTGCAAACTTCTCTTCACCATAATCTCTTATTATTCTATAAATTTCTTCTTCTGAGTAATCATTTACTACTTCATAAGCAGATAAATCATTTTCCCTGTTCATTCTCATATCTAGTTCTGCATCTTGCATATAGCTAAAGCCTCTATCACCAGTATCTAACTGATAGGATGAAACTCCAAGATCCATTAGCATTCCATCTATCTTTTCTATTTCTAAATCATTTAAAACTTTATCTATATTATAAAAATTACTATGAACATATTTTACATTACTGAAATCTTGTAACCTTACACCAGCTGCTTTTAAAGCATCTGTATCTTGGTCTATTCCAATTAATAATCCTTCACTAGATAAATTCTTTAGTATTTCTAGAGAATGTCCTCCTCCACCTAAAGTGCCATCTACATATATACCATTCTCTTTTATATTTAATCCCTCTATACACTCATTTAATAAAACTGACACATGTTTAAATTCCATAATAATTCTCCTTATATTCCTAAATCACTCATTTTTTCTGCTATAGAGTCAAAATCAATATCTGCTTCATTATATTCTTGCCATTTTTCCTTACTCCAAATTTCAACCCTAGTGAGTACACCTATACTTACTATTTCCTTTTCTATACATGCATATTCCTTTAAGTTTTGAGGAATCAATCCTCTTCCTTGCTTGTCTACTTCAACTTCACAAGCACCAGAAAAAAAGAATCTTACAAACGCTCTGGCATCTTTGTTAGTAAGTGGTAATGATTTCAACTTCAATTCTAAAGCCTTCCATTCTTCCATAGGATAGGTATAGAGACATCCATCTAAACCCTTAGTGATAACGAATTTACTTCCCAATCCCTCTCTAAGTTTAGCAGGTACTATCATTCTATTTTTAGCATCTAGTGCATGTTGATACTCTCCAATAAACATCCTTATCCCTACCTTTAAGAATTTCCCTCCACTTTTAACCACTTTCAACCACTTTATAATATCATTTTAGTATTTTTCTCATAATACTTCAAGATATATTTGTATTAAATTTGCCATTTTTTAAAAAAGTTGAATTATAGAAGCAATTTTTTAGATAATTTCTAAACTTTTGCAAAATAAAAAAGCTACCCTAAGGCAGCTTTAGATATTATAGTTAAATCTAAAAGTTAATTTTAAACATTGAATCTAAAGTTAACTACATCTCCATCTTTCATTACATACTCTTTACCTTCTAATCTATAAAGACCCTTTTCCTTAGCAGCAGCTTCAGAACCACATTGTAATAAATCATCATAAGAAACTATCTCAGCTCTAATAAATCCTCTTTCAATATCAGAGTGAATTTTCCCAGCAGCTTGTGGTGCTTTAGTTCCCTCTTTAATAGTCCAAGCTCTTACTTCTTGAACTCCTGCAGTTAAATAACTTATTAAACCTAGTAATTTATAACTAGATCTTATTAATTTATCTAATCCAGATTCCTCTAATCCATATTCACTTAACATTTCTATTTTTTCTTCTTCATCTAAACCAGATAATTCTTCTTCAAGTTTAGCACATACTACAACTACTTCAGAATTTTCTCCTTCAGCATGAGCTCTAACTTTTTGAACATATTGATTATTAGTGTTTCCTTCCATCATATCATCTTCTGATATATTGCAAGCATAAAGTACTGGTTTTGAAGTTATTAAGAATAATCCATTAATTAATTCTGCTTCTTCTTCAGTTACTTCTAGAGTTCTTATTGGAAGATTTTTTTCTAAGTGAGCTTTAACTTTTTCCATTACAGCATATTCTTCTTTGGCTTTCTTATCTCCAGATCTAACTTGCTTAACTCCTCTTTCCATTCTTCTTTCAAGAACTTCTAAGTCAGCAAAAATTAGTTCTAAATTAATAGTTTCTATATCTCTAATAGGATCTACAGAACCTTCTACGTGAACTACATTCCCATCATCAAAACATCTTACTACGTGAACTATAGCTGAAACTTCTCTTATATGAGATAAGAACTTATTTCCAAGTCCTTCACCTTTTGAAGCTCCCTTTACAAGACCTGCTATATCATAAAATTCTACAGCTGTATAAACTTTCTTTTTTGTATTATACATTTTTTCTAAAACATCTAATCTCTTATCTGGTACACTTACAACTCCAACATTTGGTTCAATTGTACAAAAAGGATAGTTTGCTGATTCAGCTCCAGCCTTTGTAATTGCATTAAATAAAGTACTCTTACCTACATTAGGTAAACCAACTATTCCTAAATTCATCTATGTACATTCCTTTCTAATCTTAATCACATCTTTAAAATTATACTCTACTTATTGAATTATTTCAACATTTTAAGGCTTACCGTGAATTTATAACTATTACGCTTTTAATTTCCAGTGTAAAAGAAATAAAATAGACAAAAATAACTTAAGGAGGTGGAGTAATGAAAAGTTTTAAAAAAATACTTTCTTTATCTTTAGTTATCTTAAATTTATTTGCTTCCGTTCCCTTTGCATTAACTAATGATCACTTAGAGTTAAATTGGTACTTTGTAAAAAGAGAGCAAGGAAAAACACCAGAAGCTCCTAAAGAGTCTGTTTCCTTTCTTAAAGATTGTGATGGGTTTTATGTTGGAGACACTAACTCAAAGGTAGTATATTTAACCTTTGATCAAGGTTACGAAAATGGAAATACTAATATTATATTAGATACTTTAAAAGAAGAAGATATTAAAGCAGCATTTTTCGTTGTAAAACCCTATATTAAGCAAGAAGGTGAAATTGTTAAAAGAATGGTTGATGAAGGACATCTAGTATGTAATCATTCATCCCATCATCCTTCTATGGCAAGTATTAGAGATAATGATAAATTCAAGCTAGAATTTACTGAAGTTGAAGAAGAATTTAAAAATTTAACTGGCAAAGATATGCCTAAATATTTTAGACCACCAATGGGTAAGTATTCTAAATACTCTTTAAACGAAACCAAAAACTTAGGTTATAAGACTATATTTTGGAGTTTTGCATATAAAGACTGGTTAAGAGATGATCAACCTTCCGAAAGCTATGCAACCGAAAAAATATTAAATGGAGTACATCCTGGGGCAATTATCTTGTTACACTCAGTATCCTCAACAAATACTAAGATACTTAAAAATATAATTAAGGAATTAAAAAATCAAGGCTATGAATTTAAAACCTTAGATGAACTACCAACAGCTTAATCAATTAACAATTGTCAATTAATAATTATGAAAAAAACTCCCTTTGGAGTTTTCAAAAATAAATTAAGGAGCTATCTTTACGATAGCTCCTTACATATCTGTAAATATATTGTAGAATCTTATTTAATGAAATTAAGACCAAGTTTTTCCCTTAATTTTTCACTCTTAACTCTTCATTCTTACCTATACTTTTATTTATATATAATATTATTAACCTTATCTAATATTTCATTTTTTAAAGTATTAGACTTACTTAAAATATCCTCAAGAGTTTCTTCTACTTTTTTATAATCATATTCATTTTTAATAAAATTTAAGTTAACTTTAACATTAATTGCAGCACTTTCTATAGCTGAATGTAATAGAGAAGCTGCTACTCCTGCATCTGAAACTAAATTTCTATTTCCAAATTCAACTGCAAAGTCAATGTTACTATAAAAATCTATACATGCTTTTGCTAATTTTAATGGCGTTTCCATTGCTTTTATTGTGCAATTTTTTATATTTTCTTTTCTTAAAGCTATTTCTTCTTCATTGCTCTTAGGGAGCTTGTAACAATCCATTAAAGCTAAAAAGTCTTTTCTATCCTCTTCCATAAACTCTTGTGATGCAACAATGAATTTTACTGTTTCTTCCTTTAATTTAAGCATCTTATCTTGCTTATCTTCACTTAAATTTTCAAAAGCTTTCTTACCAACAGTTAAAGAATAAACCATAGAATTTAAAGCCCCTGATAAAGCCGCAACTAAAGCTGCAGTACTTCCACCTCCAGGAGAAGGTGCATCAGATGATAACTCCTTTAAAAAAGACTCAATATTATAATCTTTAAATAGCATAATTATTCCCCCTTTCTTAATATCGTACTATATACATTTATAACTTCATTTATTATTTTATCTTTAGAAAATCTATCTACACATTCTTTTCTTATTTTCTCTTTATCATAGGAACTAATATTATCTGATAAATATACCATAGCATCTCCTAAAGCCTTCATATCATTTTTATTAACTAATAAGCCATTATTATCATCAATAATATCTTCTGCCCCACCATTATAAGTTCCTATTACAGGTTTTCCTGAAGCTAAAGCCTCTATATATACAACTCCAAAAGTTTCATGTAATGATGCAAGGACGAAAGCATTACATATACTCATATATTTTGCCACTTCTTTTCTTGAAATTGCTCCTAAAAACTCAACTTGATTAGAAATCCCAAGACTATTAGATAAGTTTATAAGCCCTTCTTTTTGACTTCCTTCGCCTCCAATAATAAGCTTATAATTTTTATCCTTAAACTTTTCACTAAAGGCTTTAATTAATATATCCATTCCTTTCTCCCCTTCTAAAAAAGCTAGAGAAAAGAAAGTAAATTTTTCATTAGTATTTTCACTTATATAAAAATTATCAACAGGAATAAGATTATGTATTACTTCTATATCTTCTCTTCCTGAAAATCTTGTAATTTCTTCTTTCAATCCATTTCCAACTGCTATAAGTTTATCACATTCGATGTAAGATTTTTTTACTAAAGGCTTATAACTCTCTTTAATGTAAACAGCTTTTTCTATGGAGGAATGTTCTGTAATAACTAGTGGAATATTATATTTTTTTGAAATATAATTAGCACTAATTCCCGCCCAAAAGGAAGAATGACAATGAATTATATCAACCTTGCCTTCTTTTTTTACTATTTCTAAATAAAGTTTTTCTAACCTCTTATTAAAGCTATCAAACATTTTAGGATTCTTAGGCTTATAATTAAAATCCTTATACCTATATGTCCTTAATCCATCTTCAATATCAAAAGATAGACCTCTCTTTTCTTTAACCTTAAACATAAGAGTTAATGGCCATATTTCATTATATGCTACTGTCACTTTGACACCAGCATCTTGAAGAGCCATAGCTTGCTCTTTAAAGAAACTTCCATGAACTAAATTTCTTTTATTATGGTACCAGGAAGGTATAAACATTACATGCATATTATTCCCTCCTTAATATAGAATCTAATTTCTTAGATATATTTTCCCATTCATATTCTTTAACTAAATAAGATTTTTGTCCATTTTCTATTAAACTCGCTAAATCTTTTATAGAATTAGTAATATCACTCTCTCTATTTGAAGATATCTTACACTTATCAATATCTTTTATTACATCAATAATAGGGTCTTCTTCATCACCTAAAATCACTAAAATATAGCCATAACATCCAAAGTAATCATATATTTTAGCAGGTATTTGCTTAGAACTTTTATTACCAAAAAGTAATAAAACATCTGCATTTACCATATATCCCAAAGCTTCCTTATAAGGTATTCTATTAGATACTCTCACATTTTTTATACTCATTAAGTCTTTCTTAATTTCATCATTATCGATATTCCCAAAAAATAAAATATTTAATTTGTTAAATAATTCCTCATTTTCTTCTTTTATTTTATTTAATGATGAAATAAATGGTCTTATATCTCTTAATTTAGAAAAAATTTCACCTGCATAAACTAAATTAATTTTACTCTTATCAATTAATTTAGGTGTCTCTTCCTTTAATATTTCATCATAAACATTACTATCGTAACCTCTAGTTATAATAAAAGTATCCTCTTCTTTTAAGTTATAAGTTTTAATATAATCATTTCTATTAGCTTTAGTTACAAATATATGTTTATCAGCCAAATCCACAATTTTCTCTTCATATCTTCCTTCAAAGTTTCTTCTAATATAACTAGACCCTTCCCTAGTAGAGTCCTTAAGCCATGGATCACTCCAATAAGCTATCCATCTTAAATCTTTATAATCTTTTTTAATATTATATGCGCATATATGACTTGAAGGAGGCTCATGCATCGAGAACATTACATCAAAGTTCTCTTTATCCATAAGTTCTTTCCCATATTTACTTGCTTTATAAGACCAATATAAATACATATCTGGAATAGCTAGTATCTTTTTAGCTTTCTTAAGTAAAGGCTTTATTTTGCTAGTTTTATTCTTTTCTATAATCTTAACTGCTTCATTACTTTTCTTTGGCATTAATAATTCAAAGAATCTACCTCCAGAAATAATATGAAGCTTTATATTTTTATCTAACATACTAAAGATATATTCATCATAATAAATTGAATTTGGAGGAAAATTAACTGTTAATAAATGAATTTCATTTCCATCAATTTTTGCTAAATTATTTAAATATTGAAGAGTCTCAATAGATGCCGAATTATTAATAAGCGGCGAATAACAGGCTATAAATAGAATCTTCATTTTATTTCTTTCCTCCTTTAATTCTTTTTATTTTTAACTACTAATAGTAAAAATTTAGGTATGCTTCCTAGTCTCTTTATTCTAAATGGTTCCTTTAAAACTCTATAAAGCCATTCAAGGCCTATATTTATCATCCATTTAGGGGCTCTTTTTACTTTCTCAGCTATAACATCAAAGCTTCCACCTACCCCCATAAATATTGTACAAGGTAATTCATCCATATACTTAACTATAAATCTTTCTTGCCTTGGACATCCCATTGCAACAAAAACTGCATATGGCTTTTTATTTCTAATATCATCTAATATTTCTTTAGGATTATCTAAATCAAAATATCCATTTTTATACCCTGCAATATTAATATTAGGATAAGTTACTAAAAGATTTGCAACACAAGACTTTAAATTTTCATCTGTAGTTCCTATAAGATAAATAGACTTGTTTTCTTTTGTTGCCTTACTTATTATATTTTTCATAAGTTCTATTCCTGCTATTTTTTCTTTAACAGGAGTTTTTAAATATTTAGCTGCAATTTGAATCCCAACACCATCAGGGATAATAAAAGCTTCTTTAGAAGTAAAATTATCAAATAACTCTTTATTATGTAATCCTGTATATAAAACTTCAGGATTTCCAGATACTATATGGACCTTTTCATACTTTTTAATATGTTCTATAGCATCAGATAACCCTTCCTTAAATACCTTATACCCTAATATATTTATAAATCTATTATCACTCATATTTTCTCCTAAACATTCACTGTAAACTATATTAATAATACCATATTTAGTTATGTTACTAAAGTCTTTTAATACAATGATCTTCCCATTAAATTAACTAGCATTATTTATTTAAAATATTCTCAAGTTCCCTTACTATTTCATCTTCTGGGTTCAACTTTTTAGCAATATCTAAGTGCAACTTTGCGTCTTCTGTTTTTCCAAGGTTCATATAGCACATTACTATATTAGTACACACTTCAACTTCTCTATTTGCCTCAAATGCTTTTTTAAAGTATTTTAAAGCAGATTCAAAGTCATTTATACATGCATAATTTATTCCAAGTTCAACTACCACTTCATAAATACCGCTTTCTCTTGAAACACTTTCATTTAAATAATAAATTGCTTTTTCATAATTTTCTAATTTTCTATAAGCAACTCCTAAATAATAATAAATTAATGGATTTAAATCGAAATCCTCTACTAATTCTAATAATATTTTTATAGTTTTAGTTGGATCTTCATTAATACTTTCAACCGCAACTTCATAATTTGAAATATTATTAATATCTTTAATTAAAATATTAATTTCATCATCGACTTTTCCACCTAGATTTAAATATTCATTTATAGCTACCTTTGCACTCTTAAAATCTCCATCATCTTTTAAAATTAAAGCTTTATATAAGTGTGCTTCTGGGACTTTTAATAAATTATCTATAGAGTATTCAATATCCTTTAATAATATTTCTTTAAAAGCCTTGTCTTTTTCTCTTAAACTTTCTCCAACAAGAAGTAATTTTTTCATAATATCTATATCTTTTGAAAATTTATAATATCCCTTTAAAAGTAAATAAGCATCTACTAACTTGTCATCCTTTATCTTCTTAGAAATCAATCCCTTTATACAATTTTCCGTATCTTTATAATAACTTAATATAATTTCATAATCATCGTTAAATCTTAAAGTTTCATCTGCTCCCATAGCAAGAAACATTCCTTCAACAAAATAAAAAATCGGTAAATTCTTTATTTTAATTTCATTATTAATATTACTGGTTATATATTCTGGAGAAATAGGCAAATATAAATCCTTATTATTAAATTCAACAGCCCCAGGGATATTTATAATTTTCTTAAACCCCTCTTTATCTATTTCTAAAAATAATAGTTTTCCTAACTTTTCTTTAAATATTGAATTGTAATCCAATTTTATTCCTCCTTTTATTAGCTTATTATAAATAATACTACATATTTCTATGGCTTTCAAATAAATTAAATAAAGCTATTTTGCAATATAAAATTTAAAATTAGTAATGAATAATTAATTAAAAAAACTCCTAAAGGAGTTAAAAAAATTAATTAATTTTAAATTTTTAATGGGACTGTGATTTTTTACCACAGCCCCATAATTTTATTAACTTAATTTTGAGTTAATTATTTTAACTATTTCTTCCTTAAATCCTAGAAGCTTTTCTTCTGAATCTTTAAGTCCATTTCCTTCAACTGCAACGTAAGCTTTCATCTTAGGCTCAGTACCTGAAGGTCTTACAACAAACCAGAAATCATTGTCACATACAAATTTTAATACGTTTGATTTTGGTAGGTTAATTTCCTTTTTCTCTCCAGTTAAAACATCTTCTTCAATACTTAATTTATAATCATACTTCTTAACTATCTTATTGCCATTAACTTCTGTTAATGCTTCATTTCTTAAAGAATCAATACAGTTAGATATCTTTTCGGCACCTTCTTTACCCTTTAATTCAAAGGATACTAATGTTTCCTTAAAATATCCATACTTTTCGTATAAATCAATTAATCCATCATAAAGGCTCTTACCTTGCTCCTTATAGAATAATGTCATTTCTGCAATTAACATAGCTGAAATTACGGCATCCTTATCTCTAACAAAGTCTCCTGCTAAATATCCATAACTTTCTTCAAATCCAAATATATATGATTTATCGTTATTAACCTTAAAGCCTTGAATTTTTTCACCAATATATTTAAATCCAGTTAAAACTTCAATAAGCTCAATATTGTAATCTTCAGCTATTTTCTTAGCTCCATCTGTTGTAACTATAGTCTTAATTACAACTCCATTTTCTTTAAGCTTATTTTCTTCTTTTAATGAATCTAAAATATACTTAGTAAGTAATAATCCTGTTTGGTTTCCAGTTAATACTCTATATTCACCTTCACTATCCTTAACAACTACACCTATTCTATCTGCATCTGGGTCTGTTGCAAATATAACATCTGGATTTTCTTCCTTAGCCATTTCTAATGCTAATTTAAATACAGCTGGTTCTTCTGGATTAGGGTAAGATGCAGTTGGGAAGTTTCCATCTGGCATTTCTTGTTCCTTAACTACTGAAACACCTGTGTATCCAAGCTCACTTAATACTCTTCTAACAGGCATATTTCCAGAACCATGTATAGGTGTATAAATAATTTTTAAATCTTTAGCTTTATCTTTAACTAAATCTTTTCTAACAGTTAAATCTTTTACTAAATCAATATAAGCTTTATCAACATCTTCACCAATATATACAAGTAAACCATTTTTAACAGCTACTTCTTCATCCATATTTTTAATCTTATCAAAGCTTGAAATTTCATTTACTTTATTAATAATTATGTTAGCTTTTTCATCAGTTACTTGACCACCAAATTCATCATAAACCTTATATCCATTATACTCTTTCGGATTATGTGATGCAGTTACTACTATACCACCTTTACAATCTAAATGTCTTACAGCAAAAGATAACATAGGAGTAGGTCTTAATCCTTCATATAAATATACCTTTATATTGTTAGCACATAAAGTTAAAGCAGCTGCCTTTGAAAATTCCTTAGACATATTTCTTGAATCATAAGCTATAGCAACTGAAGGTTCTTTAAAGTTTTCATTTAAATAATCAGCAAAACCTTGAGTAGCTTTTGATACAGTATATATATTCATTCTGTTGCTTCCAGCACCAATAACCCCTCTTAGACCACCAGTTCCAAATTCAAGATCCTTATAAAATCTATCTTCAATTTCCTTTTCATCAGTAATGTTTCTTAACTCATTTTTCATTTCCTCATTTATAACTGAGGAACTTAACCATTCATTATATTTATCCTTATATTGCATACTATCCCTCCTACACTTTACAATCAGGTAATATTATACACCAAAGTAACAACTTTTGGAATAAAAAAATGTAAAGAGGCAAGCTGAACCTCTCTACATACATTCTAATAATCTACTTTTTTTCTTCATTTTCCTGTTCTATTATTTCCATTTCATCACTTACAGTTTTTCTTTCATATGTTACTGATGCTATTACTGTATTTAAATCATCTATAATTGAAAGTTCAGAAGCAATTTCTAAATCACTTACCCTATATACATATCCATTATCGCTACTATTAATATTCATTTTTATAACTCTTGGAAGTTTATCAGCAGTACATTCAACTTTTATACTATCCTTTTCTTTTTGAAGTACCATTCCTCTATTGCTAAGATATCCTTCTCCTTCAAATGATATAGGAACGCTGGATACTATTTTTCCATTTTCATTGAGTTCCTCAAGATCTAAATGAATAATCTTTTGTGTAACTGGATCTCTTTGAACACCCTTTATTAAAGCTTCATGACATTCACCATCACAGTCCAAACTTAATATTCCATGCTCACCATTTTTAGATATTTCTCGACATAATTCAAGTTCTCCAACTTCAAACATCAGTGAATTAACTTTCTTGCCATAAAGTATTCCAGGAACCTTTCCTTGCCTTCTTAACTTCTTAGCATTATTAGGGATTGTATTGTCTCTCTTCTTTACACTTAAACTATTCAAAGTTATTCCTCCTAAATTTCTTTTTCTCTTGATATTCTTAGCATTATTTCTAATATTTATTCAAAAATATTTTATAAAGTATTTTTGAAATAATTTAATTATTTTATTGCATAGTTTATACATATAAAATATAATAAATAAGTTATAATAAAGATTCTAAATTTTATTAAGTTATATTTCATAAGATAACCAATAGTTATTCATAAGAAAGAAGGTGTTTTTATTGTATAAAATGAATCAAAATGAAACTCCACTGTTTAATGCTTTAATGGAATATGTAAATAGGGATACCTTACCATTTCATGTGCCTGGCCATAAGAAAGGTATTGGAATTGATTCGGAATTCAAAGAATTTATTGGAGATAATCCATTTAAAATAGATGTTACAGTATTTAAATTAGTAGATAGTTTACATCATCCTAATGGTCCAATTAAAAAAGCTCAAGAATTAGCTGCCGATGCTTATGGCTCTAAAGCTTCGTTTTTCTCTATACATGGAACTTCAGGAGCTATACAAGCAATGATTTTATCTGTAGTTAAAGATGGTGATAAAATAATAGTTCCTAGGAATGTGCATAAATCAGTTACATCAGGCATTATTTTAAGTGGCGCTATCCCAATTTTTGTAGAACCTGAAATTGACAAGAAACTTGGAATAGCTCATGGAGTAACACCTGAAACTATTGAAAGAACCTTAAAAGAAAATCCTGATGCTAAGGCTGTGCTTATTATTAATCCTACTTATTATGGTGTAGCTACAGATATTAAGAAAATTGCAGATATTGTTCATAGCTATGATATACCTTTAATAGTAGATGAAGCTCACGGTCCACATTTAGCTTTTTCAGATAAATTACCAATTTCAGCTATAGAAGCTGGAGCTGATATTTGCGCTCAAAGTACACATAAAATTATAGGCTCTTTAACTCAAGGTTCTTTATTACATATTAATAGTAAATATGTTGATCCTAAAAAACTACAGCAAATCTTAAACTTATTACAAACTACTTCGCCTTCATATATTTTAATGGCGTCATTAGATTGTGCAAGAAGACAAATTGCTCTAGAAGGTAAAGAGTTACTTGATAAAGCTATAGAGCTATGCAAATATACAAGAAATGAAATAAATAAAATCCCTGGTTTTTACTGCTTTGGTGAAGAAGTTTTAGGTAAACCCGGATCATATGCTTTTGATCCTACAAAATTAACTATTTCTTCTAGAGATTTAGGTATTACAGGATTTGAATTAGATACAATATTAGCAGATAAGTATCATATCCAAATGGAGCTTTCAGACTTCTATAACGTTTTAGCAGTGGGTTCCTTTGGAGATACTAAGGAAGGAATGGATAAACTTATTAATGCTTTAAAAGAAATATCTGATGAGTATTATGGTAAGAGAGAACCTATCCAAGATTTCTTAGATATACCTACTATTCCTAAGAAGATTTTAAATCCAAGAGAAGCTTTTTATAGTAATAAAGTTTCAGTTCCTCTTAAAGAAAGCATAGGTAAAATATCAGGTGAGTTTTTACTAGCTTATCCACCAGGAATACCAGTTTTATGCCCTGGCGAAGAAATAACTAAAGAAGTTATAGAATATGTTAATGATTTAAAAAGAGCAAATTTATATGTTCAAGGAACAGAAGACTCGACAGTTGAACACATAAAAATTGTGTCAAAATAAAAATTGTGCTGAAGCACATTTTTTAAATGAATAATGAAAAATTAAGAATGAAGAATAAAGGTTGTAATTCTTTCAGAATTACTGAAATTAATAAATAAACACCTCTGCAAAAGCAGAGGTATTTTAGAAATTTTTTCAAAAACTCTTGAAGAGTTTTATCCTTAATTTTTCATTCTTCACTTTTAATTTCCCATTAAAAAAGCTGCCTTAAGGCAGCTTTTTATAGTCCTAAGTATTCTTCTAGTGTTAAGTCACTATCTTTAAAATTCTCACTATGTTCTACTCCAACATATCTAAAATGCCATGATTCATGCATATACCCAGTTTTCCACTCTTTCCCTTCAGGGTATCTTAGTATAAATCCATATTTATAAGCATTTTCTTTAAGCCATTTAGCTTCATCTGTATACTTAAAATCCTCCATTGCCCATAAGGATCTATCTGCTCCACCAATATCAAAGGCAAGCCCTGTTTGATGCTCGCTAAAACCTGCTCTCGCTGAGAATGTATCAGTTGGATCTTGTCCATAATTAGCTACGTAATTGTTGTATAGTCTATTTTGAGTCCAGTAATTTCTATAAGTAGAAAAAGCATTTAAGTAAATTCCTTCTTTAGATGCATCTACCTTCATATTTTCAAAAGCTTGTCTAGCTTCCTCACTTTCACCAGGTGCATAAGTATCAGGAAGACCATATTCTTTATTTACAATTAATATCCCTTTTACAACCTTAGGTTCTCTTGTACTTGGATCTTCATTTGAAGCTTCATCATATATTTCTTTTATTCTTCTTGTATTAGCTTCTTTTTTAATATCTTGAACATAGATTTCTAACTCCTTAAGTTTTTCCCTAGCATCTATATAGTTCTTTTCCTTAAATAAGTCATTATAACTATTAGTTATTTCATTTACTTTTCTTATTTCTTCATCATTAAATCCTTTTAGATCCTCTGAATTAATTTTATTGAAATACACTTCTAAGTCTCTTTCGTTTTCTGCGCTTATTTCATTTATTTTTGCATATAAGTTAGATATCTCACTTTTCAATTCTTCAGTTATATTATCATTAAGCTTACTTTGTATATTAGCTATAGATTTTTTTATAGAATTAATCTTATCTTCATCACCATATAAATTATCAATACTTTTTTTAATTTCTTTAAATTCCTGAATACTTTCTAATTCAGAGTTAAATCTTTCACTTGCAACAACCTGACTTTTATTAAGTTTAATATGTTTAAATTTAATTGGTCCGTAGATAACTACTCCAAGTATTACAATAAATAATACTAACTTTTTTGTTCTATTCTTTAGTGCTTGCTTCTTGCTTATATGTCTCTTATTCAAAATAATCACCTTATAAATTTATTTTATCTTTCTTCTAATAATATTTTTAAATCTTCTCTTAACTTTCTATTTAAAGAATACTCACTTAAATAATATAATTTACTATTTATATCATCATCATTCTTATCAAGAGTATAATAAGTTATTGCCATATTTATGGCTAATTCATCGCTGACCTTTCTTATTTCTAATATACTTTCTTCATCTTCATCTATTGTCATTATCTCACTTAAATCAATTGAAGTTTTACCCATAGCTATTAATTTTAAGAACTTTAAATGACCTTGAGTAAATCTTTCTGCTGCATTAATTAAATGAATTAACGTTCTATATGCATACTCAATTTCTCCTGACTTAACAAAACTTCTATAAAAATGTTGTATTATCCCTATAACTTGATTATTATTTTTTATTTGAGCCATAAATCCCAAAATGATTATTTTATTTTCATCGTTAAAAGTAATTAAATTATTAGTAATCCAATTTACTATTTCTTCCGTTTTAACTCCCTCACTAGCTAGTTTACATAAAAGGTTTGTAGCCTTTAAATTAAGCTTTGCATTCTTTTGAGAGACTCTTTCTAATAAGGAAACAGCATTTCCTTTAAAACTATAAATTATCATAAGAACACTGTTTTCTACAGCTACTTTCCATTCTTCTTCATCAGAGTATTTATTTTCATACTCCACTGGCATATGTATATTACTATTTAAAAACTTAGGTAGTTCGCTTAAATTATTTTTACCAATTCTTATTGCTGAATCTCTTGCAACAGACTTTACTTTATCAAAATCATCATAAATATCTATAACTTTTAAGATTTCATTCACAATTAAATTATCTATGTCTTCCTTGCTAGGTTCATCACTTTCCTCTTTATAAGCTTCTCCTATTTTTTCTATTTCTAATTCTTCAATTTCTTTTTCTTCTATTTCCTTATCAATATCTTCTAATTCTTCTATATCAGAAACTATTTCTTCATTTTTTATATCTTCAATATAATTTTCCCTTTTATCATCTTCGAAAAAATTATAATCATCTTCATTTTGATAATTTCCATTTTTAAATCTTTTAAAAAAACTAAAAATCCCCATTGCTAATTCCTCCCAGGTCCGTATCTCCTATTACTTCAATTCCATTTTCCTCTAAAATCATTGCAGTTAAACCCTTAGCTAAAATTTTCTTAGAAGAAAAGGTTCCGTCATAAACATATTTTACTCCACAGGAAGGACTCCCCTCTTTCAAAATTGCTTTCTTTATATTATATAAATTTGCAATTTTTAAAGTTTCTTGTGCTCCCTTTAAAAATTCATATGTTACATCTTTATTATCTTTTGTTATAATTTTGCTTTTATTATCTTCCTTTAATATTCCTTTTGATGAACCTATTATCTCAGCTGGTACTCTAGGAGTAGTTAATCCACCTAGTTGCTCAGGACATACCAATATAGCTTTACCTTCTTTAACTAACTCTAAACATTTAGTATTTAAGTTATTTTCACCATTATATTTACAATTAACTCCACATAAGCAACTACTTATAAGATACATAAGAACACCTCTTTTCTATAACAATTATATCACAAAAAAAAATCCAAGGCGACTTTACATATATTAAAAATTTCTTTCAATTTTACTTATCTTCACATTAAAACTATCCTAAAAGGGCTGTTACACAAACAGCCCTTTTAAAAGTTTAAAATTAAAAACAAATAATTATTCTCTTTATATACTGATACAGCGCCTTTTAGGGTTATCTAATCAACCCTAAAAGAATTTTTACAATTAATATTACTTTAATATAGCTATAGTAACTCCATCTCCACCTTCACCATACTCTCCAAGTCTATAACTTTTTACATGAGGATGTCTTTTTAGCATATCTGTAATAGCCTTTCTTAAAACCCCTGTACCTTTTCCATGAACTATAGTGACTTCTCCAAGATTAGCAAGATAAGCTTCATCTAAATATTTATCAGTTTTATAACAAGCTTCTTCTGCATCCATACCTCTTAAGTCTACTCTACTTTCAACTGCTTTTAAGTTAAGTTTAAGTTCTCTTTTTTTCTTTTCTTTTTTATTGCTAGCGCTTTTAACTAGTCTTAAATCCTTAAGCTTAACATTAATCTTCATTATTCCAGCTTCTACTTGTACTTCACCCTTATTATCAGGCATTGTTATTATTATTACATTTTGATTTAATGAAGGTAAGTAAGCATCCATTCCTAGAGTTACTTTAGTTATAGCTTCTCCTTGATTTTCTTTTTCCTTATATAAATCTGATTCCTTCTTTTCTAAGCTATCCTTAAGTTTCTTTCTTTCTTCCTCTAGTCTTGCTCTTCCTCCTTGAGCTATACCAAGCTTTTCAAGTTCTCTCATAGCCTTAAGGATTTCATCAGCTTCATCCTTAGCCTTAGAGATTATATCCTTAGCTTCTCTTCTAGCTTCACTGTAGGCTTTATCTCTTACTTCATCTAGCTTCTTTAATTTCTCCTCATATTTCTTTTTAACTTCTTCAGCATCAATTTTTAATTTCTTAGCTTCCCTAGCATCCCTATTAGCTAATATACTTTTCTCTTGTAAATCCCTAATTAAATCTTCAAACTTTAGATTTTCAGAAGAAATATTATTTTTAGCTTTATTTATTACCTCTTCTTTAAGTCCTAATCTTTTAGAAATTTCAAAAGCATTAGATTTACCTGGAACCCCAATTAGTAATCTATAAGTAGGTCTTAATGTCTCAACATCAAATTCTACTGAAGCATTTTCTATACCTTCAGTTCTTAATGCATAACCTTTTAATTCACTATAGTGAGTAGTTGCTATTAATTTAGCTTTTCTTTCTCTTAATGAATCAAGTATTGCTATAGCTAGGGCTGCACCTTCTACTGGATCCGTTCCTGAACCTATTTCATCAAATAATACTAAGGATGAATCTGAGGCATTTTCCATTATTCTAACTATATTAGTCATATGAGATGAAAAAGTTGAAAGTGATTGCTCAATACTTTGTTCATCACCTATGTCCGCAAAAATCTCTTTAAAGAACCCTATGCTTGAAGCATCTTTTGCTGGTATAAGTATCCCACTTAAAGCCATTAGATGTATTAATCCTACAGTCTTTAAAGTAACTGTTTTACCACCTGTATTAGGCCCTGTAATCATAAGTGTATTAAATTCCTTACCTAAATAAACATCAGAAGGAACTACAACCTTTGGATCAATAAGTGGATGTCTTCCTTGGATAATATCAAAACTTCTATCATCACTAACAGTAGGACATATTCCATTTATACTTGAACTATATTTAGCTTTAGCAAATATAAAATCTAGTTCTGTTAGTATCTTATAGTTACTTTCAATAGTATCTATTTCCTCATATACCTTATTGGATAATTCCATTAATATTCTCTCGATTTCAGCTTTTTCCTTAAGCTTCAATTCTTTAATTTCATTATTTAAGTTAACAAGGCTCATAGGTTCTATAAATAAGGTTGCTCCTGTTGAACTTTGATCATGAACAAGACCTGGAACTTGACCCTTATATTCTGCTTTTACAGGCAATACATATCTATCACCTCTCATTGTATATAATGAGTCTTGAAGATATTTTGAATTTGACCTAACTATAGAATTAATCTTATCCCTTACAGAAGAGTTCTTTTCTTTTAAATTTCTTCTAATTGAACTTAAAGTAGAGCTAGCTCTATCACTTATTTCTTCTTCAGATACTATTGATATTTCAATAGTATCTTCAAGTTTCTTTAAAGGCGTAAGAATATCTATTAAATCCTCTAATAATTCATGAGGCTTTTCATCATCTCTTCTATTTATATAATCTTTAAACCTTCTTGAAGCCTTAAGCATTCCACCTACTCTAAGTATTTGACTTATTGAAAGCATACCACCTTTTTTAGCTCTTTCAATACCTTCCTTTACATCAAAGAATCCCTCAAAAGGTGGATTACTTTTAGTAATTAATAAATCTAAAGCTTCTTCAGTTTCTTTTAACTTCTTTTCTACTTCAAAAATAGTATCATATGGCGTTAAAGCAAATACAAGTTCCTTGGCACTACTCGTAATTGCATATTCACTAACTTTTTCTATTATTTTATTAAACTCTAATACTTTAAGACTTCTATCTTCCATCTTGTCTCCTTTACTCTATCCCTCTTCTATAATGCCCTTTAGTATATTCACTATTATTTATCTCTATTTCTTTATTAATCATTTTTATTACTTTTTTAACTTCTAAGTAGCTTTCATCTCTAAATTCTACTCTAAATGAATTTACACCAAGGCCTTTTAAATCATCCATTTCATCTATAAGATTTAATGGATATGGATTTATAATATAACTTCTACAGAAAATATCAGTCATAACTCTGAATTTTTCCTTCATTCTATCTACTAAAGTAAAACTATCCCTAGTACAAGCTAAGTTACAATCCTTATTAGAGGATTTTTCTCCAAAGGTACTACCTATTGGACAATATTCACTTATCATTAATTCTGTTTTTCCATAAATTAATCCTTGGACATTGCTTTTATTTCCTTTAAGTAAAGCCTTAATTTCCTTTCTATTAAGCTCCAAACTTAAAGTTGGAATATCAATTTCCCTTTGATAAAACTTAAGAGCTTCTGAATTAATAATATTTAATTTATAATCACCAATAATAAATAATTCTTTTTGATATCTTCTAATAATACCTGCATTAACAGTAATTAACCCTTTAATACTACCTTTTAATTTTTCAATAATATTAATAACTTTATCATATTCACTTTTTATTATATTAGGTAGTTTTAAATAAAAGTTTATATTATTATTTTTACTTGCTTCATCTATTAAATCTTGCATTTTAACAGCATTTCTATCTCTATTAAATATATCAACTGCTATATTATTTATGCCTTCCTCAATTAATGCTTTTAATTGATCTTTAGTAATGCATTGATATAACATATCTATATTATTTTTACTTTTAATATCTTGTGATTCTATTTTATTTTTATTAGGTCTTTTTCTTCTATAAGATTTTGTTATAGATTTTTGCAGACCTTCTAAAGCTTCTCTTCTTAAGTTATTTAAATCACTAATTCTAATAAATCCATCTTCAAAATCAATAAATTCAACCTCATCTATTTTAAAAGCTAAATCTTGTGATTTTAATAGACCTTCTATTACTCTTTCCTCTGTAAGTGGTTTCTTTTCAGCCTTTTCGACTATTTCACCTTTAAATACATAATCATTGTCATTATAATTTATATGTAATTCTAAAGCTTCTCCCACTTTAAATTTAACTTTAGCATTGACTAATATTTTTTTATTATAAGGTTTTAAAGAATCCTCAAGTGAAGAGAATAACTTCTTATCTAAGGACTTAAATATCTCATCTGATACCTTGTAATTAGTAGGAAATATTTTTACCTTATCGCCTCTTTTTGCTTCCTTAACTTCTTTTCCTTTTAATAAAATCTTATTAATTGTAAAGCCAGTCTCCTTAACTCTATATCCATCACCTAAAGCAATATCTTCTTTTAAGATTATCTCTCCATCTTTTAAAATATTCCCTAAAGGTACTCCTGTATTTCTTGGATGATTAAAACTCATCATATCCTTACCTAAATTCTTTTTTAGATAAGCTGTTGAAAATCCACCTCTATTAAATAATTGTAATAACTCTCTTTTACCAGAGCTAACATTATAATCAGTTTTGTAAAGCTCCTTTTCCACTGCTTTTTTATAGTTATCTACTACACCTGCTACATATTCAGGTCTCTTCATTCTACCTTCTATTTTTAATGAATATGTACCAGAATCTATAATATCTTTTATATTTTCAATAGTACAAGTGTCCTTAGGACTTAAAAGATATGCCTTTTTCTCACCAGAATTATTTCCCTTTAATGTATATTCCATTCTACAAGGTTGTGCACATCTACCTCTATTTCCACTTCTACCACCTATCATAGAACTCATAAGACATTGACCTGAATAAGAAATACATAATGCTCCGTGAACAAATATTTCTGTTTCTATTCCTAAGTCTTTTGATATATATTTTATTTCCTCAAGTGAAAGCTCTCTAGATAATACTATTCTATGGAAACCTTTTTCCTTAAAGAATAGTGCTCCTTCTCCATTATGAATAGTCATTTGAGTAGACGCATGAATTTCAAAATCAGGATACTCTTCTCTTACTCTTTTAAATAATCCTAAATCCTGAAGAATTATTGCATCTGCTCCTACCTCATATAAAAATCCAACATATCTAACTGCTTCTTCAATTTCATTTTCCTTTAATATAGTATTTAATGTTACATAAACCTTAACACCATAGCTATGGGCATAATCAATAGCCTTAATCATATTATCATTATCAAAGTTTGATGCATATGCTCTAGCAGAAAACTTACTTCCTCCTAAATAAACTGCATCTGCTCCTTTATTAATTGAAGCTATAAGACTTTCCATGCTCCCAGCTGGAGCTAAAATTTCTATCTTTTCCATAAATACTTCTCCTAAACTTTTGTTTATTATCTATAATTAATATATTTCTTCTAATCTCTATTTTAGTAAGGCATTACCCTTTCTTTTTTCACTTGCTAAATCTACTTGCGAATCTATTAACTTCTTTTCTAAATCTAGAACCTTATATCTATAATTTTGAAGCTGGAATTTAGTTTCTTTATTCCTTACCTTTAATGCTTCATTTTCATCTTTGCATTTTTTATATGATTCTTCAAGTAATCTACATTCCTCATTTAACTTATTAAACTTCTCACTATACTCTTTATCTTTCTTTTCTAAAATTTCATTAGCCTTCTTTAAAATCTCTACTTCATTAAAGTAATTTTCAAGTTCTTCCCTAAGAGTTAAGTTTTCTGATTTTAATACTTCTGCCATCCTAGATAACTCGTTATTACTTTCATATTCTTCCCTAACTTCATTTATTCTTTCCTTTAAAGTTGCATTTCTCTCTTCTAAAGATGAATTTTTCTTTATTAAGTTTTCTATCTCAATATCTGCCTTATATAGCTCGTCTGCTATATTAATAGCTACTAAAGTTGCACCTGCAGTTGAACTAAGCTTTCTATTTTTAGTCATAATATCCTTTACTTTTTCATCTACATACCTTGCAACCTCTAATAAATACTCCTCTGATTCTCTACCTCTTAAATTATAATCCATACCATTTATATTAATAGTTACTACACTCATAACACACCTCATTAACATAATATTATCCTAACTTAATTTTAACATAAAAATACTTCAGAATGTATATAAATTGCTATCTCTATAAAAGAAAAAGATGGGATTTATAAATAATTATCTTAAAAAATAAATATTTATAAGTCTCCATCTTTAAATTAACTATATTTCTTTTTTTCCTATAGCATACGCTACTCCAAAACCTGCTAAGCAACATAAAATCGATACTATTCCCATAAGTCCAATTGTAATTCCAGGGAATATAACAAATATTGATCCTACAACTAATCCAAAAATTATACAATAAGCAGTTTGTGGATACCTATCAAATAACTTTTCAATTATTTTAGTCATTGATAAAAATCCTAATATTACTCCAACTCCTACTATACCCATGTTGAAAATATCAAAATTTTTAACAATTTCTATAATTGGCTCATATAAACCAATAAGTAATAACATAAAAGAACCACTAATACCTGGAAGTATCATAGTTGCAGCAGCTATAAATCCTGCAACAAAGAATCCTAAAGTATTAGGTTTAAAAATAGTACTTAAAAATGCCGCATCTGGATTTACTTTTTCTAAAACTCCAAGACCTGCAACTATAAGGAATCCAATTACAAGGCCAATCCAATTTCCAGTACTTACTTTCTTTTCTGTAGCTTTTTTAAATAGTAAAGGACCTGTACCTAATATAAGCCCTATAAAAAAGAAATTAGTTTGCTCATTAAAATTCTTTAATAAGTAATCTATTAAATTAGTAAATAACAGAATACCTACTACTGCACCAATTCCTAAAGTTCCAAGAAACATTATATTCTTCTTTATGTCTTTAAAAAATCCATTAACTGAAGAAATAATCTTATCGTATATCCCCATAACTACAGCCATGGTTCCACCACTTACCCCAGGAATAACATTAGAAACCCCAATTACTACTCCCTTAAGTATATTAATTATATAATTCATCCCTATCTCCTTAAAAATTAAAAATAATCTATTACTGCTATACACAACATAAGACTAATGAAAAATGTAGAATGAAAGAATGAAAAATTACTTGCTTCATTTTTTCATTCTTTCATTCCTTAATTCTTCATTATCTAAGAGTTGCTCCTAGTTTGTGTTCAAGACTTCTTAAAATCTTATCGTGAACTTTATTTACATCATTATCTGTAAGAGTTTTCTTTTCATCTCTATATGCTATTGCATAAGCAATACTCTTCTTACCTTCTGGTATTTGAGCGCCCTTATAAATATCAAATAATTGAACTTTCTCAACTAAAGCGCTACCTGCTCTTTTAATAGTTTCTTCTATTTCTTGAACTAATACTTCATCATCAACAAGTAATGCAATATCTCTAGTTACTGCTGGGAACTTAGGTAATGCCTTATACTTCTTATTAGTCTTAGAATATTCAAATAAAATATCTAAGTTAAGTTCTGCTAAATAACATCCTGTTTCTACACCATAGTTTTCTGAAACATCAGGGTGTACTTCTCCTAAAACTCCAGCCTTTTTATTACCTATCATAATAGCTGCAGTTTTTCCCGGATGGTATGATGGATTATCGCTTTCACGAGCAAACATAACTCTACTTAAACCTAAAACTTCTAGAGCATTTTCTACTACTCCCTTTAAATCTAGGTAATCACAATTACCATACATACCTATAGTTAAGATATTATTCTCAGTAGGAATAGCTGTTTCATCTTCTTTAGGAATATATACCTTTCCTATTTCAAATAATCTAGCATACTCGTTGTTTCTTGAGTAGTTTCTTCCTAAACATTCCATCATTGAATGAATAGTAGTAGTTCTCATAACTGAATAATCTTCACCTAAAGGATTTTTAATCTTAATTACATTTCTTAATTCACTATCTTCAGGAACATTGATTTTATCAAATACCTTTGGTGATACAAATGAATAACTTATTGATTGATTTAATCCACTAGATACCATAGTGCTAACCATTAAATCTCTTAAAACTTCATTTTTATACTTAGGCTCTCTACCTGTAGAAGCACTATATATTGTTGTTGGTATTTTATCATATCCATAAATTCTTGCAACTTCTTCAGCTATATCTTCCTTAATTGCGATATCTACTCTGAAAGTAGGTATTTTAATATCTAAATTATCGCCATTAATTTCAGTTTTTAACTCTAGAGAATCAAGATATTTTTTCATATCTTCTTTAGATATATCGGTTCCTAAGAATTTATTAATCCACTTAGAATCTACAGTTATATTTCCTTCTTCTTTTTTAGAATTATATATATCTACAGTTCCTTCCATAACTTCACCGCAGCCAAGCTCACATACTAAAGCGCAAGCTCTATTTATAGCTAATTCTGCAAGATTTGGATCTATATCTTTTTCAAATCTTGATGAACTTTCACTTCTTAAGTTAAGCTTCTTAGAATTCACTCTAATATTAGTTCCATCAAAATTTGCAGCTTCAAATATAACTGCTGTAGTATCATCTTGAATTTCTGAGTTTAATCCTCCCATAATTCCAGCTAAGCCTATAGATGTTTCATTATCTTTTATACATAAGAAGTTTGAATCTAAAGTTCTTTCTATACCATCTAAAGTAACGAATTTCTCTTCATCCTTAGCTCTATCTACTACTATTTTACCACTCTTTATTTCTCTTGCATCAAAGGCATGCATTGGTTCACCTATTTCAAGCATTACAAAGTTAGTTATATCAACTATATTATTAATAGGTCTAACCCCTGCTTCTAATAGTCTTTCTTGCATCCAGCTTGGTGAAGGCATAACTTTAACATTTTTAACTCCTCTTGCCATATATCTTCTACATAAAGAGTCCTTAATTTCAACTTTTAATATATCATTAATATTTTCATTGCACTTTACTTCATAATTAAAGTTTGGCATTCTATAAGTAGTTCCAAGTGTTGCTGCTGTTTCTCTAGCCATACCTACCATACTTAAGCAATCAGGTCTATTAGATGTAATATCAAAGTCTAAAATTGATTTATTTAAATTTAAATATTCCTTTATATCCATTCCTAAAGGTGCATCTGTAGGAAGTATCATTAATCCATGAACTGGTTCATCACCAGCAATTCCAAGTTCTTCTTCAGAACAGAACATACCGTTAGAAACTACTCCTCTAAGTTTACCTTTCTTTATTTCACTTCCATCAGCTAATATTGATTTATGAAGAGCTACAGGTACTACATCTTGTTCTTTCATATTAGTTGCTGCAGTTACTATTTGAATATTTTCTTCTGCTCCAATATTCACTTGACAAACCTTAAGTTTATCAGCATCAGGATGAGCTGTTATTTCAACTATCTTTCCTGTTACTACATTCTTAATTACATCACCTTGAGTAATAACTTCTTCTAATGCAGAACCAGATAAAGTTAATCTATCTCCAAGGTCTTTTGCATCTATATTTATATCAACATAATCTTTTAGCCAATTAAATGGTACTTTCATATCTTTTTCCTCCTCTTAATTAAAATTGATTTAGGAATCTCATATCACTTTCGTATAATAATCTGATATCATCTATTCCATATTTAAGCATAACCATTCTGTCTACACCGAAACCAAAGGCAAATCCACTATATACTTCTGGATCAATGCCACAATTTCTTAAAACTTGAGGATGAACCATACCACAACCTAAAAGTTCGATCCAACCGCTTCCCTTACATACTTTACATCCTTTACCTTCACAAACGAAACAAGTAGCATCCATTTCAGCTGAAGGTTCAGTAAATGGGAAATGATGTGGTCTAAACTTAGTTTTAACCTTGTCTCCAAACATTTTCTTTGCAAATAATTCTAAAGTTCCCTTAAGATCTGCAAAAGTAACTCCTTTATCTATAACTAATCCTTCCATTTGATAGAATATAGGCGAGTGAGTTGCATCTACTGCATCTGATCTATAAACCTTTCCAGGTCCTATCATCTTTATAGGAGGAGCTTGATTTTCCATAACTCTAATTTGCACTGGAGAAGTTTGAGTTCTTAATACTAAGTTATCATTTATATAAAAAGTATCTTGCTCACTTCTTGCTGGATGGTTTTTAGGTATATTTAAGGCTTCAAAGTTATAATAGTCTAATTCTACTTCTGGTCCCTCTTCAATAGTGAATCCCATAGAGATAAATATATCCTTCATACTTTCTAAAGTTAAATCTAAAGGATGTCTCTTACCTACTATATTCTTCTTACCTGGCATAGAGATATCTATAACTTCTGAAGCTAGTTTTTCATTTTTTTCTTTTTCCTTAATTGATACAGCAATTTCTTCTATTCTTGCTTCTACTTCGCTTTTAACTTCATTAACAAGCTTACCTACTATAGGTCTTTCTTCTTTAGATAGACCTCCCATACTTCTTAGGATAGTAGTTAATTCACCTTTTTTTCCTAAATACTTTACTCTAATTTCTTCTAACTTTGCACTATTATTAGCATTTGTTAATTCATTAAATGCATTTTCTTTAATAGAATTTAGCTTTTCTTGCATATTTCTTCCTCCTTTTTAATAATACAAATTCATGGTGCTGTTTGTGCGACAGCTCCATTTTTTCTGATACATATTTTATTCCATAGGTTAAATCTTTAACTTTATAAAAAATATAAGTTATCTATAAATGATTTAATAATACAATTTCCTATAAAATAAAAAAACTCCGTCCCCCTACAAAGGGACGAAGTACCGCGTTACCACCCTAATTGATTATATCACATAATCCAATCTTAATTTAAATAACGGTAATACCGCTAGAAACTACTATAATTTCACTTCTAGGACTCCTGAGGGAACTTCAATATAAATTTCTATAAAATAGCTTTCAGTCTATGGCTATTTCTCCCTGAAAAGTCCTTTATATCTACTTTCTCATTCACAGTCTTTAGTTATTCAATTTACAATTAATTATACAAATAAACTTAATTAATTTCAATATATAAGTTGTAATAAAGTTTACTTTTAATTAAATTATACATAATATTAATTAATATTCAAGTAATAATACACTTTCAAAGTGAATATTAAACAAACAGACTAATTAGAAATTAAAAATTAAGAATAAAAAATTAAGGAGAAAACTCATCCATGAGTTTTAAATGTATTTTTCAAAAACACCGGAGGAGTTTTATCATTAAATCTTCATTCTTAATTATTCATTGTTCATTTCTCCAGAACACCCTTGTCTAACCTTCTCAAATAAGATTATCGAAGCTGCTATAGCTACATTTAAAGATTCTGCATCACCTGGCATAGGGATTTTAACCTTTTTATCAGCTAAAGCAAATAATTCATCACTAATTCCATTCCCCTCATTACCTACAGCCAAAATAACTTTTCCCATAAGATTTTCTTCGAAGAAATTTTTAGACTCTTGAAGAGAAGTTGTAATTAATGAAAAGCCTTCTGATTTTAGCTTCTTAATAAAAGTAAAATCATTATCTTCATATATAATAGGTATATAAAAAATTGATCCCATAGTTGATCTTATAGTCTTATCATTATAAATATCAACTGTACCTTTAGTAAGTATTATTCCGTTAACCCCTGCTGCATGAGCAGTTCTTATAATTGTACCGAGATTTCCTGGGTCTTGAACTTTGTCACATATTAAATAGAAATCTCCAATTTCATCTTTATTATTATTTATCTTATTTACAACAGCAATAACACCTTGAGTATTTTCTGTTGAAGCTAATTGTGAAAATAAATTATCATTTAAAATAATAGTATTTTCTAAAAAGGTATTATTAAATTCCGTAACTAATTTATCTTCAAAACTCTTAGAAATAAAAATATTTTTTATTTCCATGTTTGCTTTTATAGCTTCCTTAACTAATCTTAATCCTTCTAAGATAAATAAACCTTCTTTATCTCTAAATTTTCTTTCTTTAAGTTTTTTTACATACTTAAAGAAATTATTATCTTTACTTTCAATATAAATCAAAATTTCCACCTCATTAATTTGATTTAACTATCATTCCTTCTAATCTACTTAAGTCTTCTGCTGAACCAATAGCAACTATAATATCATCATTTTCTATCATATCATCTGCTGCTGGAGATAAATTAACTTCATCTCCTCTTTTAATTGCCATAACATTTATTCCATATTTACTTCTAAGTTTAAGCTCACTTAATGTACTTCCAGCCCACTCTTCTAATACTTGTATTTCCATTACACTATAATCTTCAGATAGTTCTATATAATCTAAGATATTAGAGGAAACTAAGTTATGCGCTACTCTAACTCCCATATCTTTTTCTGGAAGTATAACTCTATCTGCACCAATCTTATTTAATACCTTAGCATGTAAATCACTATGACCTTTAGCAATTATATATTTAACACCTAATTCTTTTACTAATAATGTAGCCATAATACTAGATTGAATATTGTCACCTATAGTAACTACTGCTACATCAAAGTTTCTAATACCTAATGATCTTAAGGCATTTTCATCTGTTGCATCTAATTGAACTGCATGAGTAACACTATCAGCTATTTCTTGAACAATATCCTCATCTCTATCTATAGCCAATACATCATTACCTAATGAATATAAAGTTTTTGCTATTGAAGAACCAAATCTTCCAAGCCCTATAATTACAAACTGTTTACTAGCCATATTCTAAGCCTCCTACCCTATTAATATTTTTCCTTCTGGATATTTATATCCTGATTTCTTTTTCTTCCTAGTTAAAGCTAACATTACTGTTAGCGGACCAACTCTTCCTAAGTACATCATTATCATAATCAACACCTTACCTATTGAGCTTAATTTAGGAGTAAGCCCTAATGTTAGCCCAACTGTTCCTAGTGCTGAAGTTGCCTCATAAAGTAAGTCTATAAAACTTGCTCCAACTTCTGTATAAGATAAAATCATAGTTACTCCAATAACTAGTGTTAAGGCAATAAATACTATTGTAAAAGATTTGTATACAACTTCTTTAGTAAACCTTCTACCAAAAACCTCTGTATCTTCTCTTCCTCTTATTACAGATAACACAGTTAAAAATAAGATTCCACAAGTAACTGTCTTTAATCCGCCAGCCGTTGATCCTGGTGAACCACCTATAATCATAAGTATTATTGTTAAAAATTTACTAGCCATAGTCATATCAGTAGTAACAACACTATTAAATCCTGCTGTTCTTGGACTTACTGAAGCAAAAAATGAATTTAAAAGTTTATCTTGGATATTCATATTCCCAAAAGTAGATTTATTATTTAATTCAAATAAAAACATTAATATAGTTCCACCTACAATAAGAATTAATGAAGTAATTATTACAAGCTTTGAATGAAGAGATAATTTCTTAATTCCTTTAAATTCATATATTTCTAGTAATACAGTAAAGCCAAGTCCACCAATAATTATTAATGCACTTATAACTAGTATTACAACAGCATTACTTGAATATCCCATAAGGCTTGTTCCAAACAAATCAAATCCTGCATTACAAAATGATGAAATTGAGTGGAAAATACTATAAAAAATCCCCTTGCTTATTCCGTATTCAGGAACAAATTGAGTAGATAGTAATAATGCTCCAAAAAACTGAACTGATACAGTAAATATTAGTACATACCTAACCATCTTAACCAAACCTTGAATAGAATATGTATTCATAGCTTCTTGCATTACTAATCTCTCTCTTAATGTAATTTTCTTTCCTAAAATAAGAGAAATTAATACTGCAAAAGACATAAATCCTAATCCACCAATTTCTATTAATGTCATAATTACAGTTTGACCAAAAGTACTCCAATGACTACTTGTGTCTAAAGTTACTAATCCAGTTACACATACAGCTGACGTAGAAGTAAATAATGAATCTAAGAAATTAGTAGATTCACCACTGCTTGATGAAATAGGAAGGGATAGTAGTATAGCACCTATAAATATAGCTATTAAAAATCCTAGTGCTAATATTTGAACTCCATTTAACTTAAATTTATTTTTAAACCCATACTGCATATTTTCACCTCTAGATAGAGAAAACTCTTTACTCTTTCTAATTATTATACACCATTATACCTTTATTTATTTACATTAAGCTACAAAAAATGCGACCAAAAGGTCGCTGTAGATTACTTGTTTAATTGAGTTTTTGCAACTTCTACTAAATCAGCAAATGCCTTAGGATCATTTATAGCTATTTCAGATAACATCTTTCTGTTCATATCTATTCCAGCTAATTTGATTCCATTTATAAATTTAGAATAAGAAAGACCATTCATTCTTGTAGCAGCATTTATTCTTGCTATCCAAAGTCTTCTAAAATCTCTCTTCTTTAATCTTCTTCCAACATAAGCATTTCTTAAAGCTCTTATTACTGACTCGTTAGCAGTTTTGAATAATCTGCTCTTTCCACCGTAGTAACCTTTTGCAAGCTTTAATACTTTTTTATGATTTTTACGTGAATTTACCGCTCTTTTAACTCTTGCCATGTTTCAATCCTCCTATAAATATGGTAATAATTTCTTCATTGCTTTTTCTTGAGTAGTTGAAACATAAGCAGTCTTTCTTAAGTTTCTCTTTCTCTTTGAACTTTTCTTAGTTAATATATGGCTCTTAAAAGCTTTAGCTCTCTTTAACTTTCCAGTTCCTGTTTTCTTAAATCTTTTAGCTGCACCTCTGTGGGTTTTCATTTTTGGCATAATAAAATCCTCCTCTCAAATTATGCTTTTTACTTAACTTTCAAAAAGTTAATAAAAACAAAAAAGACAGCATTATGCCGTCTCAAATATCCATTTTTAATTTAATAAATTAAAATAAGAATATATTACCTTACTAAGCTGTGCCGTAAGGTGAGAAACGGCTATGTTTCTTCTTAACAATAGTAATTATATTATTTGACAAAATACTTGTCAATATAAATTTATAATTTAACTTGTTTTTCACTACATAATATACATCCATTACAAAAAATAACCTTATTTTCAAATACACTTTCTATAGTTTCCATAAATTCCTTGTTAGTGCAATTTTTTTTACCATGAATTATAAGTTTTTTAGGAGCATTAGTTATAAGTCCGCTAATAATTATATCTTCAATTTTTGCATCAGTGTCAATCTTATATTCAATTAATTCCTTCATAAATTCCTTAAATATATTTTTTTCATCTTTATCAAAAATAAAATACTGTCCTTCATTATCAATAACTATGTTTATTAAGTCGATTTTACTTTCTTGTATATCGACAAAATACTTTAATAGCTTAATGAATTCCTTATATTCTTTTTCTACCATATAGCCTTCTATTACCTTATCTATTATTTCTTCTATATCAGACCTTAATTCTTTCATTCTAAATCTTATAAATCCATTAACATTAATTTCATCATTTTCTTCTAAGCAAGCTTTAATCTTTTCAGTTATGTTATTAATTCTATTCATACAATAAATAACATAATCTACTTTTAATATATCATCTCCTAACAGTACTTTCATAATTTCTTCTTCTACTTCTATTATTTCTTCTTGTTTTAAGAAAAAATAATTTTCAGTTAGATAAACTAACATTTCTTTTAATCTATATTGTTCCAATACAACCTTATATAAAACATTACTCATATATAAATTAATAATCTCTTTAACTCTTTTATTATAACTATTATCATCACATAATATCTTTACTATATGATTATCTAATTCCACACTTTCTACTATTCCTATGTGAATATTCTTCTTTTTTAGAATAGTTTTTAATTCTTGAATTTCTCCAACAAAGTCCAAGTTACTACTGTATACAAGCTTTAATACAAGCATGGATTCCACTCCCTTCATAATAATAGTATGTATAAAAAAGAAAACTATATTCAAAATTTATATTTCACCAATCGACAAAGCAAAGCCTTTATTTTATAATTATAAATAAACTAATTTAGGAGGTAATATGATCTGCTTTGTAGACTATAGAATTTCTATAATAGAAGAAAAATCCCTAAAAAACTTAGGAGTAAAAATAATAAAAGTTCCTCCTTGTAATAATTTATATAATGCAATAAAAGGGCATGTGGATATTCAATTAAATATACTAAGTAAAATAGAAAAGAAAGTAATAGTACAAAAAGATATTAGTGATGATTTTAAAAAGGAATTATTAACAAGTAATATAAACTTTATTGAAAGTAAAAGTTCCTTAGGTGAAAAGTATCCTAGTAACATAGCTTTAAATGCATTAATTTTAGATAATTATTTTATTCATAATCTAAATTTTAGTGATGAAATTTTATTAGAAAGTCAAAAAAATAAAACTCTTGTTAATGTTAAACAAGGATATACTAAGTGTTCATCATTAGTAGTAAATGATAATTCAATAATAACAAGTGATAAAGGAATCTATAATTCTTTATTAAAGTATAACTTTGATATATTATTAGTGCCTCCTGGAGATATAATCTTAGATGGCTTAGACTATGGATTTATTGGTGGAACTGGTGGTTTAATCAACTCATCTACCATGGCATTCTTTGGCTCATTAGAAAAATATGCATATGGTAAGGAAGTAAAAAAGTTTCTTGAAAAACATAATGTTAAACCAATATATCTAAGTAATAGCAAGTTATATGATAGAGGTAGCTTGCTCACCCTTTAATCTATATATAATACGTTCCCCCTAATAAAAAGTTGCAATATGATTTTATATAAAAAATGGGGCTATATAATACTGAATAAAATATTCAATATTATATAGCCCCTTAATTTTATTTAATTACTATAATTAATCATTTATTTTTTATAGACTTATTATATTCACATTATAATATAGAATCTTTTAATATAAGTTCTTTAGCATTATTAATAATTTTTCTTATATCATTAAGTTCATTACCTTTAAATCTTTCTAGCTTCTTTAATATCTTATTAATATCCTTAAAGGTTTCTTCTTTTTCTTTTAAAGAATCAAATCCTCTTCCAAGTTTATCACATATAAATAATATAAATATATCATTAAGTTTATCACTCTTTAATAATCCTTCAACATCTGAAAAAGGTAGATCTTTTAAGATATATATGTGATGCATATGATATCTTACTATTGAAGCTATATTTCTAGCATTATCTTCACTCATATAATTTTTTAAAATATTATATGTGATTTTTTCTCCCTCTTTATCATGATTATACGATCTATATCTCCCTTTTATAAACTTCGTAGTAGGGATTTTCCCAATATCATGAAAAAGTGCTGCCCACATAAAGTTTTCTTTATTAATAGCCATATCTTTAAGTATCGTTGCATAGTCCACTACCATTTTAGTATGATTAAAAACATTTCCTTCAGGATGGAACTTCTTATCTTGAGGTATTCTTTTTAAATCCTCTATAATATTAAAATCACTTTCTTTAAAGTCTTTATTTCTAAATAATTCTTCAATATCTTCTGATGGAATCCTACTATTTAATAATATATTTCTTATTTCTTTAAAAATACTCATATTATGCCCTCCTAAGAATATTATATATTTTTTCAATTAATATAATTTACTTTTAAAATTATCTTTCCCATATAATAGCATAAGTACTTAAAATGTATATTATTTATTGAACTAGATCTTCAAAAATAAAATTCTATTATAAGGTATCATTTTAATGAACTTAGAATATATTACATTATGGCACTATGGCCAAGCGGTAAGGCAAAGGTCTGCAAAACCTCTATGCCCCAGTTCGAATCTGGGTGGTGCCTCCATATAAACCTAGTAATCTACGAATTCCTTAGATTTACTAGGTTTTTTATTTTTCTACTCTAAAAAACATAATTTTACGTTTATTTTATATTCTTCCGGATAAAATACTATATATGCTTTCAATTTTATAGTTTTACTAAATAATATTTAAACTTATTCTATTATAGGTGTAAATTATTAATTGAAACATATATATTATATAATTTAACTTTATGGAGGAAATATGAGGATACCAGAACATGTTGGAATAATTCCTGACGGTAATAGACGTTGGGCTTTATCAAATGATCTAACAAAAGAAAAAGGATATGAATATGGGATAACCCCCGGCCTAGAATTATTTAAACTTTGTCAGAAGGAGAATATAAAAGAAATAACCTTCTATGGTTTTACTATAGATAACACAAAACGTCCTTCTGAGCAAAAGCTTGCATTTATCAAAGCTTGCATTGACTCTGTCATGATATTAACAAAAGAAAATTGTGAAATATTAGTAATTGGTAATACCGAATCTAAAAATTTCCCAAAAGAGTTACTTTTATTTACTACTAGGCAAAAGTTTGGATCTGGTGGTATTAAGGTAAACTTCTTAATACACTATGGTTGGGAATGGGACTTGAATTTGTTAAAAGAATCTAATTCATCTAAAAAGCATATTTTACCTTATATACATTCAGAAGATATTTCTAGAATTGACCTTATTATAAGGTGGGGAGGTAGAAGAAGGCTTAGTGGCTTTTTGCCAGTTCAGTCTGTTTACTCTGATTTATATGTAATAGATTCTTATTGGCCAGATTTCACTTCTAAAGATTTCTATACTGCCTTAGAGTGGTATAATGATCAAGATGTGACTCTTGGTGGTTAAATAAACTAATTTTATGGAAATATAATTATTTAATCACTTTTAGCTGCGTAAAATAACCTATGTACGCTTCAAATGATTCTATAATAAATTTTATAATAAAAGAGTAATACTCAATAGAATATTACTCTTAACCAATTCTGTAATATTTTTCTACAACCTCTCTCGTAAAACCATAATCAATTATTGTTGGTCTTCCATTGATTATACCCCAACTACTCCTTCTAATTAAATCACTCAATAATAAATTATATTTATATTGGATATTCTGAAATTCTCTTAATCTAAATAGTTCTTCATAGCTTCCAACTTTAAAATAATCAAGTATATACCTGAAATCTCTTATCTTATCTGCTTTTCTCATTATTAATGTATTAAAATATTCTGATACTTCGATAACTTCTGCAAATAAATCAGAAGAATCTAATGATGAGATTCTATATTCACTCATATTTTGTGCAATTCCAGCTCTATTTTTTGCAACTTTTATAACATATCCATTTCCTAAATCAAATACATTTCGTGATGAACCAGAACCAATGTATCTATAGCTCCATTGTCTCATATTGAACATAATTAATCACTCATTTCTATCTTTTGTTTATAATAATCTAAATATAAATGTAAAAGAATATTGTATATATATGTTTCAACAAATAATCTACATATTTAGTAATTACTTTATCTTTAGTGAAAAATAGTTTTAAAAGTAAATTACATAAATTGAAAGCATATATTTTTTAATTTTTATATAAGTTGTTGGTGTAATTGCCTAATTAAAATATTTTGAGTATAAAATATAACTGGATAAAATGCAAAAACTTTATTACAACTTATATATTATTTTATTCTCTATATAATAAATTAGTTCATAATTCTTCACGCTTTTCTTTATTTTCCTTATGTACTTTCTAAAACTTCCTCTTTATCATCTCAAAAAAAAGTAACAGCATAGTCCACATAATATACATTTAGCTTTTCTCCACTTTTAATTGTTATTGTCATTTTTCCTATATCCCCTCTTTTATAATTGCCATTTTAACTTATTAAAATCAGTATATAGATTATTCATAATAGGCAAAAAATCATATACAAAATTTCCCTTCTCGAAATCTCCTGCCATCTCCAGGCTTTTTATAAAGAAAAAAACTCAAGACAAGCTTGAGTTTTAAAAATTTTCTTTTTTTATTTTCTAGCATTTTCTAGTAATTCACCGATTTCTTCATTAGTGAAGTTATAAGCTGCATTACAGAAATTACATTTTATTTCTTCTTCTTTTCCATCTTTGTAGATTTCCTCAAGCTCTTTTTCCCCAATTGAAATTAGAACTGATTCTACCCTTTCTCTTGTACAGTTACATCTGAATTCTGGAGTTATTTCTTCTAATATATTTAAATTCATTCCTTCAAATATATATTCTAAAACCTTATCTATACTTCCATGCTCTAATAACATTTCTGTAATTGATGGGATTTCCTCAAGTCTATATGTAAGTAAATCTGAAAGTAATTCATCTGCATCTGGTAACATTTGAATTATAAATCCACCTGAAGCTTTTATGCTATAATCTGTATCTACTAATACTCCCAATGCTACAGCTGATGGAGTTTGTTCAGACACTGTATAATAATATGCTAAATCTTCTGCAACTTCTCCTGAGTATATAGGTACTTGACCAACATATGGATCTTTCATACCTAAGTCTTTAATTACTGTAAATTCTCCATTTCTACCTACATAACCACCAACATCTAACTTATTTCTACTATTTAAAGGTAGGTTTCCATGTGGATTACCGATAAATCCTTTTACTATTCCACCTTCATAAGCTGTAACAGTAACGCCCTTAGCTTCTCCACCACCATTAATTTTTAATGTTACTACTTCTTTTTCAGATTTTAAAGTACTTCCTATTAATGAACCAGCAGTAAGCATTCTACCTAATGTAGCTGCTGCTAAAGGTGTACATTCATGCACACTAATTCCTGTATTAACTAAATTTGTAGTTTCTCCTGCGATTATTCTGATCATTCCATCTTTTGCAGTTGCTTTTATAATCTTATCCATTTTAATCCTCCACTTTATTACTTTTAACTATATATACTATTCTTTCAGTTTTATCATTAACCTTATTAGTTGAATATCCATCATACTTGCCTATTATTTTAAAGCCAGTATCATTTAAAGTTTTTTCAATAAATTCTTCAGTATAAGCTCTTTCTAAATGCTCTTCTTCAAACCTTTCATATAACTCTCCTTTTTTCACAAAAAAGGTTAAGTACATAGATAAAAGATCATCATCAAAAACATTTTCCCAAGAATAGAATACTTCATCTTCGTTGTATGTATAAATATTATTACCTAATATATTAGATAATTTATAATATGAATTAACATCAAAAATAAAAACTCCATCTTCTTTCAAATGATTTTTTACATTTTTTAAATAACTAATAAAATCTTCTTCTTCAATTATATAGTTTGAAGAATCTAAAACTGATGTTATTAGATCAAACTTTCTATTTAAACAAAGTTCACTCATATCTTGACATACAATCTTACATCTAATTTTTTCTTTCTTGAATTTTTCAAAAGCTTCTTGAAGCATATCTTCTGACAAATCTACTGCAAAAACTTCCTTAAATTTTTTCGCAAGTCTTATAGTTACATTACCTGTACCACATGCTATATCTAAATAATTTTCAAAGCTTATTCCTTCACTTTTGCATATATCTAATATCCTTGAGCACATTTCTTCATAATTAATGTCTTCATATATTAATTCATCGTATATCTTAGCAAAATCTCCATAAGCCAAAGGTATTCCCCCCATCATTTTAGAGTTTTCTAAAACTATATTAATGGTAAATTTTATTTTAGTCAATTAAATACAAGAAAAACTATCAATATTCTCTACTTTCTCCCTAAAATTTCATCGTTTGTAGGAATTTTAAGCATTCTTTTTCTCTTAGTCATTATACCACCAATTCTCCCAGTTTCTTCTGCTGTTAATCCTCCCCATCCATACTCATCTACCTTTTCTTTTAAACCTAATTCATCTGCAATCTCATACTTGATTTTTTCTCTTAATACTTCAGCTTCTGATAATTCTTTATTAGACTTTATCTTTGATTTTATTATTTTTTTTAATGGTGTTTTACTCATATAAATACCCCCTGAGGATTTAGTATTAATATTTTCCCCAAAAGTGCTCTTAATATTCAGTAGTATTTTCCTATCACTTTATAGGACAAAATTTTATATATTGTAATAAAGTATTGAATTTTTTGAATTATTTAACTATAGTATTAGTAAGTATATTTTTTACTAACAAAATAAAAGGGGGACAAAATTATGTACAATGTTGCTATAGTTGGGGCTACAGGTAACGTAGGTAAAAAGTTTTTAGAAATATTAGAGGAAAGAGATTTTCCATTAGAAAATTTATATCTGTTTGCATCAAAAAAATCTGCAGGTTCAAAAGTAACTTTTAAAGGCAAAGATATAGTAATTGAAGACACTATTGAGGAAAATATTAAAGGTAAAAAGATAGATTTTGCTTTATTTTCAGCTGGTGGAGACGTAAGCTTGAAATATTCACCAATATTTGCATCCTACGGTGCCACAGTAATTGATAATTCAAGTGCTTTTAGAATGGACAAGAATGTTCCTTTAGTTGTTCCAGAAGTAAATCCTGAAGATATTAAATGGCATAAAGGAATAATTGCTAATCCAAATTGTTCTACAATTCAAGCAATGGTACCTTTAAAAGCCTTATTAAGTAAGTATGGAATAAAGAGAATAGTATTTTCCACTTATCAAGCTGTTTCTGGAGCAGGTAAGCTAGGAATCGATGATTTAATTGACGGTAATAAAGGAGCCAAGCCTAAAAAATTCCCTTATCCTATTGCTGGTAACTGTTTACCTCATATCGATGTATTCTTAGATAATGGATACACTAAAGAGGAAATTAAAATGATTGAGGAAACAAAGAAAATCCTTCATAATGATAATTTAAAAATAACAGCAACTGCAGTTAGAGTTCCTGTTTTAAATGGTCATAGTGAAAGTATTAATGTAGAACTTGAAAATCCATATGAAATAGAAGATATTTTTAAATTATTTAATGAAACTAAAGGAATCACAGTTTATGATGACTTAAAAGAATTAAAATACCCTACTGCTTTAATGGCAAGTGGCAAAGACGATGTTTTTGTAGGTCGTATTAGAAGAGATTTTAGTATTGATAACGGCTTAAACTTATGGGTAGTATCTGATAATATAAGAAAAGGAGCTGCGTTAAACGCAATTCAAATAGCTGAACTATTAACAGGGAGTGATGATTAATGTCAATTTTCAAAGGCTCAGCAGTAGCAATAATTACACCATTTAAAGATAATAAGGTGAACTTCGAAAAACTCGAAGAATTATTAGAATGGCAAATAGAAGAAAATACAGATGCCATAGTTATCTGTGGAACTACTGGAGAAGCAAGTACTATGTCAAAAGAAGAAAAAGAGGAAACTATTAAATTTACTGTTGATAAAGTTAATAAAAGAATTCCTGTAATTGCTGGTACTGGCTCAAATAATACTGAAGAATCTATTGAAATGAGTAAGTACGCTGAATCTGTTGGCGTTGATGGATTATTAGTCATTACACCTTATTATAATAAGACTAATAATAAAGGACTAATAAAACACTTTGAAGCTATTAATAATGAAGTAAATATACCTATAATTTTATATAATGTTCCTGGAAGAACTGGCGTTAATATAACTCCATCTTTATTAAAGGAAATATCTACTTTAAATAATGTTGTTGCAATAAAAGAAGCTAGTGGCAATATATCACAAATAGCTGAAATGCAATATTTATGTGGAGACAGAATAGATATTTATTCAGGAAATGATGACCAAGTAATCCCTATAATGGCCCTTGGTGGCATAGGAGTAATTTCTGTACTTTCAAATATATGTCCAAAAGCTGTGCATGATATGGCTTATAATTATTTATCAGGTAATATCAAAGAAGCTCAAAATCTGCAAATAGAGTATATAGATTTAATAAAGAAATTATTTATTGAAACTAACCCTATTCCTGTAAAAACTGCTTTAAACCTTATGGGCAAAGAAGTTGGTAATCTTAGATTACCATTGTATGACATGGATGATAAAAACCTTGAAGCATTAAAAGCTTCATTATTTAAATATAATTTAATTTAGGAGTAACTTATGGTTAAAGTATTATTAAATGGTTGTTGCGGAAAGATGGGACGAGTTATAGTCGAATCTTCAAAAAATTTTCCTAATATCACTATAGTAGGTGGTATAGATAAATTTAAATGTGATGACCTTAAATTTAAAATTTTTGAAAATGCATCTCTTGTTAATATAGATTATGATGTATTAATAGATTTTTCTAGACCAGAGGCTTTAAATAACTTGCTAGATTTATCAATAAAATATAAGAAACCAATTATTATTTGCTCTACTGGTTTTACAGAGGAGCAATTAGAATTAATTAGAGAACAAAGTAAAGTCATTCCAATATTTAAATCTGCAAATATGTCCTTAGGAATTAATTTAATTAATTCCCTATTAAAGAAAGTAGTTCCAGTATTATATGGTAATTATGATATTGAAATTATAGAAAAGCACCATAATCAAAAAGTTGATTCCCCAAGTGGTACTGCTCTTTTACTAGCAGACACTATAAAGGATAGTATTAAGGAAGAAACTAAATATACTTACGGAAGAAGCGGAGAATCAAAAAGAGAAAAAAATGAAATCGGAATCCATGCTGTAAGAGGTGGAACAATTGTTGGTGAACACGATGTAATCTTTGCAGGTACATCTGAAGTAATTGAATTATCACACTCTGCAGCTTCTAGAGAAGTCTTTGCTGTTGGGGCATTAAAAGCTGCTGAGTATATGAATAATATAACTGAAGCAAGAATTTATGATATGGAAGACGTACTTGGAATATAGTAGTTTCATAAAGCAACTACTATATTTAATGAAGAATTAAGAATTAAAAATGAAAAATTGAGGATGTAATTCTTTCAGAATTAATAATAAAAAAATATTTATTTAAAAAAACTCCGAAAGGAGTTTTTTTTCATTAATTCTTCATTCTTCATTTTTAATTACAAATGTGCCTTATATTTTTTCTTATTCTGTTTAAACTATATTGAGAGCATTTTATAAGGAGGAATATTTTATGGCAAAAGATAGTCAAATAGATAATAAAAAAGCTAGAATGGAAAAATGTAATTACCAAACTCCATTAACAGAAGAAGGTCACAATCATAATCCTAATGCAAAACATAAATCAGTTAAAAGAGAGGGCTTTTCAAGTCAACATATAAATAAAGCAGGAAATTAAAAAAGAAGAGTCGAAAGACTCTTCTAATTTTTTATATATTATTTTTCAATGTAAGCTTGATCGAAGAATACATGTCCTAAAGTAGAAACTCTAACTCCCTTAACTTCAGGTTTAGCAGCTTTAACTTTAGTGTAGTAGTATAATGGGATTATTGGCATATCTTCCATTAATATATCTTCTGCTTGTCTCATTAATTCCCATCTCTTAGCTTGATCACCTTCAGCTTTAGCTTGGTTAACTAATGCATCATATTCAGCATTTGAATATCCAGCATCATTATTTCCACCGCCAGTTAACCATAAATCTAAGAATGTCATTGGGTCAACATAGTCTCCAGACCAACCATGTCTAGCAATTTCATATTGTCCCTCTTGTCTAGTATTTAAGAATACCTTCCATTCTTGGTTAACTAACTCCACATTAACACCAAGTTTAGCCCAGTCTTGTTGTATAGCTTGTGCTACTAACTTATGATCTCCTTCAGTATTGTACATGAATTCTAATGTAGGAAGACCTTCTCCATTTGGATATCCAGCTTCAGCTAATAACTTCTTAGCTTCTTCTACATTAGCTTTATTTGCATCATAGTATTCCTTATCTGCAAAATCCTTACCTTCTTCATTTAAAATTCCCTTTGGAACATAACTATATGCAGGTACTTGTCCAGATTTAGTAACATTTTCAACTATAGCTTTTCTATCTATTGAAATAGCTAATGCTCTTCTAACCTTAGGATCATTTAATGCTTTCTTAACATCTTCAGGTAAAGTAGATTGTTTACCTACATTAAGTACTAACATATAAGTTGCAAGGTTTGGATAAATAGTAACTAAACCTTCTTCTTGTCCAGCAGCTATTTCAGCTGGTGGTACAGTATCAACCATATCAAAATCTCCAGCCTTTAATGAAGCATAAGCTGTATTTTGATCAGTAACTAATTTGAAAACAACACCTGGTAACTTAATCGCATCAGCATTCCAGTATTCTTCATTCTTTTCGAATACTAATTGATCTTTAATATCCCATTGAACTAACTTGAATGGTCCATTAGAAACATAAGTTGCTGGATCAAGAGCCCATCCTTCTGGATCAGCAGAAACTATGTCTTCTCTTAATGGCATATAAGTTGTAAATGCAGTAAGTTCCTTAAAGTAAGCTGTAGGAGCTTCTAAAGTAACTTCTAAAGTATAGTCATCAATAACTTTGATTCCAAGTTCATCTCTTGTAGCTTTACCTTCATTGAACTTTTGACCATTTTTAATATAGAATAATTGATAAGCATATTCTGCTGCAGTTTCTTTATTTAATGCTCTTACCCAAGAGTATTCAAAGTCTTTTGCAGTAACGCCTTGTCCATCTGACCACTTAGCATCTTCTCTTAAGTGGAAAGTATATACTAATCCATCTGCAGATTCATCAACGCTTGAAGCAACACCAGGTACTGCCTTTTCGTTTTCATCTAATCTCATTAATCCTTCGAAAGCATTATCAATAATTGAACCAGCTCCTGAAGAAGTGTTTAATGTAGGATCTATTGTTTCTGGGTCTTCTCCTAAGTTGTAGATTAAAGCATCAGAATTACTACTTCCGCATCCAGCGAAAACAGACATTCCAAGTGCAAGTGTTAGTGCAACTGCACAAATTTTTCTAAGCTTATTGCTTTTCATTGTTTTTCCCCCTTAAATTTATTATTTATAAAAATCGCTTAAGCAATAATTACCATTATTTAAATAAATGACATGATACAAAGTGTCCAGGTTCTACTTCTTTAAGTTCTGGATCTACTTCCCCACAAATAGGCATCGCATGTTTACATCTACCCTTAAATCTACATCCAGCTGGCGGATCTATAGGTGAAGGAATATCTCCTTCTAATACTATTCTCTTATTAGATTTAGCTATTTCAGGATCTGGTATTGGTACAGCTGATAATAAAGCTTGGGTATATGGATGCTTTGGTTTTAAATAAACATCATCTGCTGGTCCTTTTTCTACCATTTTTCCTAAATACATAACTCCAATATGAGTTGAAATATGCTTAACCATTGATAAATCGTGGGCTATAAAAAGATAAGTTAACCCAAACTCTTCTTGTAACTCTTCAAGCATATTAATAACTTGAGCTTGAATAGATACATCTAATGCTGATATAGGTTCATCACATACTATAAAATCAGGTTGTACTGCTAAAGCTCTAGCAATACCTATTCTTTGTCTTTGTCCACCTGAGAACTCATGTGCATATCTATTAATATGACTTCCATTTAATCCAACCCTATCTAAAAGATATCTAATTCTCGCGATTCTTTCTTCACCCTTATATAAACCGTGGATATCAATAGCTTCACCTATAATATCACCAACAGTCATTCTAGGATTTAAAGAAGCATAAGGATCTTGGAATATCATTTGCATATTCTTTCTTAAAGAAACCATCTTCTTTTCACTAAACTTAGTTATATTTTCACCATTAAAAATAATTTCACCTGAAGTTGGTTCATATAACTTTAAAATAGTTCTACCAGTAGTAGTTTTACCACAACCTGATTCTCCAACTAATCCTAAAGTTTCCCCTCTTCTAATAGTAAAAGATACATCATCAACTGCTTTTACAAAGCTTTTTTTAGCAAACATACCTTTATTTACAGGGAAGTACTTACAAAGATTTTTTACTTCTAATATTATATCTTTTTCCTTTTTCATTACTCTTCCCTCCTAATTGATGATTCTACCTTTGGTGCATTTTCATGACATAACCAACATGCAGCTCTATGACCTTCTGAAATTTCAAATAAAGGTGGTTGTTTTTGTAAACAAACCTTCATTGCATATTTACATCTTGCTGCAAATGGACATCCAACTGGCGGTTTTAATAAATCTGGTGGTTGTCCTTCAATTGGTGTTAATTTTTCTTTTACTTCACTCTTTGGATTTGGAACACTATTTAATAGTCCCCAAGTATATGGATGCTTTCCATTGTAGAATATATCCTTATCTGAACCCTCTTCTACAACTATCCCTCCATACATAACATTAATTCTTGTACAAAGGTCAGCAACTACTCCTAAATCATGAGTAATTAATATTATAGATGTATTAATCTTATCTTTTAAATCTTTCATTAAATCTAAAATTTGCGCTTGTATTGTAACATCTAATGCTGTTGTAGGCTCATCTGCAATAATAAGCTTTGGTTCACATATTAAACTCATTGCTATCATAACTCTTTGTCTCATCCCACCTGAAAATTCATGTGGGAATTGTTTAAGTCTACTTTCAGGACTAGGAATACCTACCATATCAAGCATTTTTATTGCTAATTCATTAGCTTCTTTTTTAGATACCTTTTTATGTTTAATTAAATGTTCTGTTAATTGATCTCCAACTGTAAATAATGGATTTAAAGAAGTCATAGGATCTTGGAAAATCATTGCCATTTCATTCCCTCTAATCTCTTGCATTTCCTTTTCTGTTGGATTACTAATATCTTGTCCATTAAATATAATTGCATCAGAATCTATTATAGCGTTATCTTGTAATAATCTCATAATTGACATCATAGTTACAGACTTACCACAACCTGACTCTCCAACTATACCTAAAGCTTCTCCTTTATCAAGATGTAAAGATACACCTCTTACAGCTTGTACATCACCTATATGTGTTCTAAAGGAGGTTTTTAAATTCTTAACTTCTAATAATTTACTCATTTGTCCTTCCTCCTATCTCTTATTCTTAGGATCTAAAGCTTCAGTTAAACCATCCCCAAATAGGTTAAATGCTAATATAATTAAACAAATTGCCCCTGCTGGGAATAATAATTGATAAGCTGCTGTACTTAATAATCCACTGGCATCATTTGCTAAAGTACCTAATGAAGCAAGTGGTGCATTAATACCTAAACCTATGAAACTTAAGAAAGCTTCTGTAAATATAGCTTGAGGTACAAATAAAGTTAATGTAACTAAAATTGAACCCATACAGTTTGGTATTAAATGTCTAAGTAAAATTCTAGTCTTAGATGCTCCTAGAGCTTTAGCTGCAAGAACGAATTCTTGTTGTTTTAATTGAAGGATATCTCCTCTTACTATTCTAGCCATACCAACCCAATAAGAAATTGCCATTGCTAAAATAATAGTTGTAAGACCTGTTGATCCTTCTTTCTTAAATGTAGCCATTAAAATAATTACATATATTTGAGTTGGAATAGAGTAAAGTACATCTACTATTCTCATCATAATGTTATCTACTTTTCCGCCAAAGAATCCTGCTATTCCTCCATATAAAACTCCTATTACTAGGTTAATAGCAGCTGCAGATATTGCTATTATTAGAGAATATCTTGCACCATACATAGTTCTTACAAATAAATCTCTACCTAAGTTATCAGTACCAAACCAATGTTGCATATTGGGTCTTATATCAGTACCTTGCAGATTTGTATCATAATATGTATATCCCATTATTTTTTCCATTAAAATTGGTCCTAAAAACGCAAAGATAACTATAATAACAATCATAATTAAAGAAACTAGTGCTACTTTATTTCCTTTAAGTCTTCTCCATGCATCAGCCCAATAACCAACACTAGGTCTAACTATTTGTTCAAATTTCTTTTCCTCATCACTTAAAGGAGTAAATAATTCTTTATCTAAATCTAAATCAACTTTCAAGTTTTCCATTTCTTTACCCCCCCATTAACCTTCTAGCTTGATTCTTGGGTCAATTAGTACATATACTATATCAACTAATAAGTTACATACTACTATTAATGTACAGTAGAATGCAGTAACCCCTAATAATGATGTGTAATCTCTATTAGTAATAGATAAAGTAAATTCATTTCCAAGTCCAGGAATTGCGAATATCTTTTCTACTACAAACGAACCTGTTAATACTCCTGCTACTAAAGGTCCTAAATATGTTACTACTGGAATAAGTGAATTTCTTAAAGCATGCTTAAATACTACAGTTCTTCCACTTAACCCCTTAGCTTTTGCTGTTCTAATATAATCTGACTTTAATACGTCTATTAATTTGCTTCTTGTAAGTCTTGTTATAAATGCCATTGAACTTCCTGAAAGAGCAATAACTGGCATTATATAATTAGTAGGCTTACTAAGCCCTGTTGCTGGTAGGAATCCTTTCATCTGATATGTAAATATAAATATCAGGAAGGTCCCCATAACGAAACTAGGAATGGTTATTCCTATGGTTGAAAGTATCATACAAACTCGATCTGGCCACTTATCAGCTTTTAATGCTGCTATAATACCTAAAGCAACACCAACTACAACTGAGAAAATTATTGATACAACTCCTACTTTAGCTGAGTTTGGGAAACTTTTTTCAATTGTTGTTAATACATCTCTACCTTTATATTTCATTGATTTACCAAAATCACCTTTTAATAAATTACTCATATAAATTGTATATTGCTCACCAACAGGCTTGTCCAGCCCATATTTTTCATTTAATTGTGCTTTCATCTCAGGTGTGATTTTTTCTCCATCAAATGGACCACCTGGCATCATTCTAACTAGAAAGAAAACTATTGTAACTACTGCCCAAATAGTGATTAAACTAGTTAAAAGTCTCTTTCCTATATACTTTACCATTTGTGTTCAACCCC
>OGSQ01000110.1_pt1 | contig 54802 bp, 51 predicted proteins | sample 1573921 | NCBI WGS metagenome assembly OGSQ01 (sample SAMN03295832, study PRJEB24534) | human gut metagenome | isolation source: fecal sample 7 from infant 4 | host: Homo sapiens | place: USA: Pittsburgh, PA | collected 2014-07 | reverse complement strand
TTATTATATTATACTAATTTATAAAAAGCAAAATTTGTTAGAATTAAAAAAACTATAAATATAGTGTATAATTTATATAGTTAGGATGTGGTTAAATGAGAAATAGAAAAAAGGCAATAATACTTTTATTAAGTTTTTTTATAATTATTTTTTTAAGTGCATTTTTCAGTAGTTCTAATAAGAGTAGTTTAAAAGGTGATATAGTAGTTTGGACTAATGAATATTATTATGACTACTTTTTAAATATAGCAAGTGATTTTGAAGAGAGCAATAAAAAAGTCGATATAAAAGTTACTCTAGTAAATGAAGATGAATATATAAATAAGATTATAAGCTCTAGCGATACAGAATTACCTAATATAGCACACTTGAATTTTGCGGAAATTGATTTAGTTAAGGATAAAATAAATTTAATTAATGAAAATATGAGTACTATTGAAACTTATAAAAATAATTTCAATATAAATAGGTTAAAGGAAATAGAAACTAAGGACGGATATTATGGAATACCATTTACATCTAACCCCATTTCTATGTATTTAAGAGAAGATATATTAAATAGCTTTGGTTATAAAACAGAAGATATTAATACATGGAATCAGCTGATAGAAGTTGGTAAAGATATAAATATTAAAAGTAATGGTGAGTATAATCTTTTTTCGTATAAGGATAAGCTTAATATAGAGTTATTATTAGTAACGCAACTTATAGAGGAAAACAAGAAACTTACCGAAGAAGAGGTATTAAGTAAAATATCAGAGATATATAATGAAGAAAATACTACTTCAGATAACTATATATGTAGTATTTCAGGTCTTGATTTTTATAAAGCATTATCTGAAGGAGAAATTGAAGGTATATGGGAGTGTAAGAATCCTCCGGCTCTTAATATAGGAGAAAATAGATTATTTGATTTAGGTGGAAAAAATTTAGTGGCTTTAAATGTAGGGAAAAATAGTGAGGCAATAAAAGGGTTTATGGCTTTTGCCTCAACTAATAAAGAACTACTATCAAAAGAAATTATAAAAAAAGACTTCCTTCCTAGTTCTTTATATGCTTTAAACGTAAAACTAGTAGATGGAAGTAATATTAAAGGGAGTAGCCCTTTATTAGTATTAATGAATACAATAGAAAGGGCTCCAGCCATCACTAATATTGATGAGTTTAAAGATATTATCCTACAATTTATAAATCAAAAAGTATAAATCTTTTTATAAGCTTCCAAAGTTTTTATGGCAGTGTTTTTCCATGAAAACTGGAGGCTTTTTTTATAGCCTTCTTCAGCTAAATTATTTTTAAGATTATCATCATTTAATAATTTAACAAGGGCTTCTTCCAATTCATTTATATTAAATGGATTTATTAATAAAGCTGAATCAGCAGTTACTTCAGGGATGGAAGTAATATTTGAAGTAATAACAGGAGTCTTACAACTCATTGCCTCAAGGGGAGGTAGCCCAAATCCTTCATAAGTTGATGGATATATAAAAGCTTCAGATCCACTATATAAGCTTGGAAGCAACTCTTCTGAAATGAAATCAGTGAAAATAATATTATCTCTAGAGGATAAACCTTTAGAAAGTTCAAGTAGTTTTTTTCCTTCATCTCTAAGAGAACCTGCCAAAAGAAGGGAGTGTTCTACTTTTAAATCTTTTTTTATTTTATCAAAGGCTAATATCAGATTTTTAGCGTTCTTTCTTGAACTAAATCCTCCTATGTATAGGATATAAGGAGTAGTAAAGTTATATTTGCTATTAATTAATTTTCTGCAGGCTTCTTTATCCAAAGGTTTAAAGTTTGAGTTAGCAGCTAGAGGGGTGACGAAAATTTTATCTTCTGAAATATGATTAAAGAATTTTAAAATATCCTTTTTAGAATACTCAGACACAGTAAGTATTCCTTTAGCATTATCTATAATGCTTGGCATATTCTTTAAAAACCTTTCTAAATAGCCTCTTCCTGTTGTCTCAGGTAATACATATGGAATTAAATCATGAATTGTTACAACGCAATTAGAGCTATAATTTTCACATAATCCAATCCCGTTTTGAGGTATATGGTGGATATCAATTTTATTATTTTTTATATAGCTTGGAAAATAGTAATTTTCATAAAAACCACCATGTTTTTTGGATGTCAAAATAATTTTACTATTCATTTTTTTAAAATCTTCATAGTTTTTTCCGCTCCAGAAAATAGAATAATTATTTTCTTGGTCTATATTTAAAAGTTCCCTTAGCAAATTTTCAGTATATGTGCCTATTCCTGTACCATTATAAAGGTTAATACCCCTAGCATCTATTGAGAGATTCATAGCTATCCTCCAAAATCATGATATATATATGATTCAATTAATAATCTATAGTCTTTAATATTATAAGTTTAAACCTTACTTGTAAATTATCTAAATTGAAAGCATATATACTATACTTATTAAGAAATATTTTTATATATAACAGTTTGCTATCAATTATTTAATATATTAGAACACAATAAAATATTAGAAATCATATAATGCAATAGAATAAATCTTAAGGAGAATTTAATGGAGATTTCATATATAAAAAATGAAATTCAAGATAAGTATCTTTTAGAAATAGAAAGTATAGAAAAAGTTAAAAATAGTTATAAGATTTCAACTAAGGGTGAGGAGTATGGTATTAAAGTTATTAAATATCAAAAACCTCATTTTTATTTTATTTTTTCTGCAATAAATCACTTAATAAATAGGGGTTTCAATAAGATTCCAGAGATAATAAAGACAAAAGATAATGAAGGGTATATTAGGATTGGTAATAATTATGCTTATTTAAATAAATGGATAGAGGCAAGAAATAGTAACTATAATGACATAGATGATTTAAGGCTTGTATCTAGAACCTTAGCAGAACTACATAATTGTAGTGAAGGATTTACTTTAGATGAAAATATGAATCCTAGAATAGCTTGGTTTTCTTGGATTAAAGTCTTTGAAACTAGGTGTGAAGAAATATTAGATTTTAGGAAAAGGATATATCAAAAGGCATATAAATCAGATTTTGATAAAATATATTTAGCAGAGATAGATAAAGAGATAAATAGAGGGAGAAAAGCTATAGAAAGCTTATTATCTAATAATTATTTTGGAGTTATGGAAAAGAAGGTCTTTAAAAGAGGTTTTTGTCATCATGATTTTGCCTATCATAATGTTCTAATAAATAGCAAAGGAGAGGCAAATATTATAGATTTTGATTATTGTATTTTAGACTCTAATATACATGATGTAGCATCATTATTAATTAGGACTATGAAGGATGGAAAGTGGAATAGAAAGAGAGCAGAGTATATTATAGATAATTATTCAGAATGTCACTATTTAAATAAAGAGGAATTTAGACTGATGAAGGGATTCATTATGTTTCCACAGGGGTTTTGGCAAATTGGGCTTCAATATTACTGGGAGCAACAACCTTGGGGTGAAGAATTTCTTATGAATAGACTCAATAAGTATCTAAGAGATAGGGAAGAAAGAGAAGATTTCTTGGAAGACTTTTTTAATGAGAGGTGAAGTTATGGATAATGCTAGGTTAGTATCCTTCTTAGAGAAGAGAGGGATATATGTTTTAAATGAAAAATTTATAGCGCCTAAGGAGGATGATAATATTCTAAATCAAATTGATAATATTATCTCATTTCAGAAATGTATTGGAAAGTATAAGGAGAATTTATACCCTAGAATAGGATCGGTAATAGGTAAAGAGATAAATAGCTTTAATTCACAGTTAAGATTAATATCTAGTTATTATAAGAAAGTGGAAAAAAGAGAAGAGCTTAATACTATTGATTTCTATTTTATAAGAAGGGCAGAAGCTTTAATAGATAAGGGAAGAAAAACTTTAGATCATTTATATGCCTGTAATTATAAAAAGCTTATAGAGGATAGTATGAAGAATTATGAGGTGTGCTTATCTAGGGTAGATGAAAAAAATTTATATGTAAGTGAAGATGGGAAGATAATAGTTAAAACCATAAGATATTTATCATATAACCTAAAGGAACATGATATTTACTCTTATATAAAAAAAATAAAAAGAAGAGAAAAAGATATTAATTGTGAGGATATTATTAATTATTATGTTGAAAAACTAGAATTAGATAAAGATAATAAGGAGTACTTGAGAGCACTATCTTCTTACCCTTGTGAGGAACTTAGGATATTAGAAAAGTATATTTTAGGTAAATTAAATGAGAGAGATGATAAGATTATTAACAGTCTTGAGAAGGCGAGAAAGTATGATAGTAATGGTCTAACGATGTAGGAGGGTTACAATTTGAGTAAGTATAAATATATAGATAGAGATATATTATGCAAATATGATTTTAGTGAGGAATTCTTAAAGACATTAGATTTTGAAATAGAAGATATAATACCATTAAGAAAGGTTTTTATTTTGTTAACTAATAAAGGTAAAAAAATATTAAAACTAATAGATACGTCTTCAAATAGGATTAATTTCATTAATACTGCCCTAGAATACTTATCTTTAGGATATGAGGATATATTAAGTTACTATAAAAATGATAAAGGAGATATTGTATTTGAATCACTAGATAATAGGTATGTAGTTTTAAATATGATAGAAGGAAGGGAAGCAGCATTTAGCAATCCAGTTGAAATAGAGCTTTGTACAAAAGCCTTAGCTAATATGCATAACGCTTCTAGGGGGATATTTAATAGGTTGACTTCTGATATAGTTCAAGGGAATGTAGGTGACTATCTACCTAATTATTTTAATAATGCTAAGGAGGACTTAATTAGTATTAAGGACTATATAATGAGGTTTAGATATAAGAATGAATTTGATAATATATTTTTAGATAATGTAGATAAATTTATTGAAGAAATAAAAAGAGCTATAGAGCTACTGGCTATGTGTAATTATAATAGCCTTCTTGAAGATTTTAATAAAAGGGTATTATGTCATAACGATTTAGCTCATCATAATTTTATTATTGATGGAGTTGGGGTAAGAATAATCGATTTTGACTATTGCAAAATAGACACTAGATCTGTTGATATAGCTAACTTTGCATTAAAGGTTATAAAAAATAGTTATTATGATGTAGACACCTTTAAATTAATAATTAATTCCTATAATGAAGTTCAGAAATTAAATAAGGATGAAATAAAATTAATTTACTCTATTTTAAGTTATCCTAGAGATTTCATAACTATATCAAGGGATTATTATTATAAACAAAAGAATTGGGATTATGAAGTATTTTTAAGTAGGTTAAATGATAAAATAAATAATGAAGAATATAGAAGAAGATTTATAGAAGAATTTATAATAGACATGAATGAATATTTTTATTAAATTGTGTAGGACTATGTAACATATTATGCTAAGTCTCCGTCGCAAGCTCCAAGTCGACCTACGCATAATATGTTACAAAGTCCAAGACAAATACAATTTTATTGAGGTAGGCCGACTAAAGGAAGAAATTCAGGCGAGCTGAATTTCAAGAATTAAGGAGTTTTTCATGGAAAAACTTAAAACTAAATTAGTGCGAAGCGCTCTTTATTTAAAACTCCGGAAGGAGTTTTTTTATTAATTTTTCATTTTTTTGCTTTGCAAAAAGAGCATTCTCTGAAATTGTTGGAGTTAATATCATGTATTTTATAAATACTATTTTGATATTAACTCCAGAAAAGGGATGCTCTTATTATTTAATAATTTCATTATAAGATTTTAAAGTAGAGAAGGCTGTATTATTCCATGAATAATGGGCGCTTTGAATAAGGCCTTTAACAATCATACTTTTTCTAAGTTCATTATCAATTAGAACTGTTTCTATGGATTTAGATAACTCTTCTATATCGTATGGATTTATTAATAGGGCAGAATCATTGCATATCTCAGGAAGAGAAGTGATGTTAGAGGCTATAACTGGTGTACCACAAGCCATTGCTTCTAAAGGTGGCAAACCAAAGCCTTCATAAAATGATGGATATGCTAATAGTTTAGCAGCATTATAAAAAATAGGTAATTTCTCTAAAGGAATAAAGTCTGTAAAAATAACATCATCTTCTATGTGTAATTCAACAGCTCTTTTTTTATAGGCTTCATAAGATATTCCCTTCTTACCTGTAATAACTAACTTAAGGCTTTTTTTTAAGTTGTTTAATAAAAGAGAAAAGGCTTCGATTAAGCCTAAAATATTTTTTCTTGGACTAAATCCACCAACGTAAAGTATAAAATCATCCTTAATTTTATAGTCTTCTTCTATTATTTTTTTGCACTGATACTTATTTAGTGGCTTATATATATCCTCTGCAGCAAGATGAGTAACGAAAATCTTATCTTTTGGGAAGTTAAATTCTTTGGCTATATCTTGCTTTGAAAACTCAGATACTGTTAATATTCCATCTGAATTATTAATGATGTCAGGAAGTTCATTGTTAAAGATGTTTAAATATCTATCACTAACAGTTTCTGGCATTCTCAGTGGGATTATATCATGCAAAGTAATAGCTTTGTGACAATTTATATTAGTATTTAGACCAACCCCGTTTTGTGGGACATGGTAAATATCTATATTTTTATCATTTAAAATATTAGGAACTTTCACCTCATCCCAAAAATTTATTTCAGCTGTGGCCTCAACTAATTCAACACTAAAATTATCACTTAAATCTAGAGCTGAATTTTCAGGTAAAAAAACTAGGTAGTCATTATTCTTATCTACTTTGCTTATACTATTAATAAGTTGGTAAGTATAAGTGCCGATACCAGTTCCTCTATACCATTTGGCAGCCCTGCCATCTATGCTTATCTTCATGATTTAATCCTTTCTCATTGTTTTTAATTTATTATATTAAAGATAGGAATAAAATGTTAATAAAAGAATAAATATAGTCATATAAATATAAAGGGGGTGATGGTTATGATGAGAGAATTTGAAATAGAAAGACAATTTGATATTAAAATTGAAACTCTAAAAGCCAATAAAGGAGTTTATCATTTAAAGACGAACAAGGGAGAAAAATGTTTAAAAAAGATTAATTATGGACCTCAAAAGCTATTATTTGTTTATGGAGCAAAAGAGCACTTAATTAACAATGGATTTAATGCTGTTGATAAGTACTTTTTAAATATAGAGGGGGAACCATATGCCCTAGTTAATGAGGATCTCTATACACTATCTGAATGGATAGAAGGTAGAGAGTGTGATTTTCATAACATAGATGAGGTGAAAATAGCAGCAAGGACTTTAGCAATGTTACATGAAGCGTCTAAGGGATACGATCCTCCTGAAAATTCTAAATTGAAAAGTGACTTAGGTAGATGGACCCATCTTATGAGTAAAAGGATTAAGTCTTTTGATAAGATGAGAGATATGGTAAGGAAAAGGAGTAATAAAAATGAATTTGACCTGCTATATTTAAAATCAATGGAATTTTATAAGGATATAGGAAGAAAAGCTTTAAAGACATTAGAATCCTCTGAGTATATTAGGTTGTGTGATATAGCTCAAAATGATAAGAGCTTTTGTCATCATGATTTTACTTATCACAATATAATTTTAGATGAAGAAAACAAGTGTCATGTTATTGATTTTGACTATTGTAAAAGAGAAGTTAGAACATTTGATATATCAAATTTTATGATCAAGGTTTTAAAGAGGGTAAATTGGGATATTAACTTTGCAAATGCTATTATTTCTTCTTATAATGAGGTTTCACCATTGTTAGATATTGAATATAAGGTATTATATGCTTATTTACAATTTCCTCAAAGATATTGGAGACTTGCTAATAGATATTATTACAATGAAGTGAACTGGGGTCAAAATACCTTTGGTAGTAAGATTGAATCAATAATAAATGAACAAGAGGATATGTTAAAATTTTTAGAGGGATTCAAAAATGAGTATCAGGTGGAATAAAGAGTTGTTAATGAATTTAAGACTGTTTTTTAACAGTCTTTTTTCAATTAATTAAGGATAATTAAAAAGAATAAATTTAGTGTACAAATAAAGAAATTTCGACATATTATAGTACATAATAATTATTTGTGGAGTAAACATGAAGATAGGAGATTTGGTAGTTAGAAAATCTTACAATAAGGATATCACTTTTAAAATAATCGATGTAAAAGAAGAGGATGGTAAGGAAATATATATATTGAAAGGTATAAGCATAAGGATAATAGCAGACTCTAGGGATGAAGATTTAGAGTTAGTAGATGAAGAATATGAAGGCGATAAGGAAAAAATATTAAATAGAAGAGTAGAAGCTGCAATTAAGAAAGCTGTATCTATGAGAGGTGAAGGTGGAACTGTGAAGCCCTTAAATAATCTATATAGGGGCAAGCAGAGCAAAAGTCAAAGTAATAAAGAGTTGATATTTGGAAGACCAGGTAAGATACTTCATATTGATGGTGATAGCGACTATTTGGAGACTTGTCTTAAGGTGTATAAACAGCTCTCATTAGAAGCTGTAGGAAAGGCTGTACCGGAGAAAAAACAACAAGAGGTCATTGTAGATTTAGTAAAAGAAGTAAAACCAGATATAGTAGTTCTTACAGGTCATGATAGTGTTGTTAGAACTACTAATGATTTTTTAAACTTAGAAAACTATAGGAATTCAAAATATTATATAGAGGCTGTGAAAGCTTTAAGGAATTATAATTCAAGTTATGATGAGTTAGTTATATTTGCTGGGGCTTGTCAAAGCTGCTATGAATGTATGTTAGATGCTGGGGCTAACTTTGCAAGTTCCCCAAATAGGGTATTGATACATTGCTTAGACCCAGTCTTAGTATGCGAAAAGATTGCTTATACTAGAATTGATAAGGTGGTATCTATAACTGAAGTTATAGATAATACTATTACAGGTATAAAGGGTATCGGAGGATTACAAACTAGGGGTAAGTATAGAGAAGGATATCCGAGGTCTCCTTATATATAAATATTGAAATAAAATAAGTGAATAAAAATTTTTAAATAAGGGATAATAATAATGAAGAAAAAAGAATAAAAATAGGTAAAAGTTTACATTGACAAGTTCTTTTAAAGGTGGTAAAATAATAATTTTTACTTGACAATAAGTGGGTTTGGGTGTATAATTATAATTAAGAAAGAAGGTGTTTATGTGGAAAATGTAAAGACTATCGCGTCTATAAAGAGACATATTGAAAACCATATAGGAGAAAAGGTGACTTTAAAGGCAAACGGTGGAAGAAAGAAGATCCTAGTAAACAACGGAATAATTGAAAGTGCACATCCAAGCATTTTTGTGGTGAGATTAGATAACGATATTCCTAGAACAGTAACGTATAGCTATTCTGATGTGTTAACTAATACGGTGCAACTATATTTTGCTATGTAAGAATAGAGCTCAAAAAATAGAGCTCTATTTTTTCGTAAAATAATAAATTATATTTTTGCGCAAAAAAAAAGAAAGATGGTGGGTTTCCATCTTTCAACTATGGTATAAAAGGGTATTGAGAATTTATGAGAGGTTATATGGTCAATAACCATATTTATAATACGACATATTTTAATAAGTGTCAACAATTTATTTTAAAAATTTAAATAAAACAGTTAAAAATCTGTTTTAATTCGACATATATAGATAGAATCCTTTACATTTTTTAATTGTAGCAAATAAATTGAAGAAAAATATTTGTTATATTTTTGAAACAATAATCTAATCTATGAATAAATATATATAGTTGGAAATATATTTATTAATAGGTATCCTATGGGAGGGGTTATATGTCAGATATAGATGTAATAAGAGAAACCATTAATTATGAAGAATTACTTAGAGAAGGAGAAACAAATCACGTCTTAAAAGGAGAACATTTAATAAGGGATTCACAATATCCTGATATTAAAGATGTGTTAGGTGCAGATGTAAAAGCTACTATTACTAGTAAGGAAGTACTTGGCGATAAAATTATGGTGGAAGGAAAAATTGAATATATAGTATTTTATGTATCTAAAGAAGAGCCTGTTGAAGATTCTCCATACAACAAGGTGCATGCTGTAATATTCAATGATAAATTTGCAAATTATATTGAGCTTAATAATGATGAACATAATATAGTATGCAATGTTGAATGCGACATAGAACATATTGAAGCAGATTTGCTAAATGAAAGAAAAGTTGGAATAAGCGGCATTCTAATTTTAAGATGGGGAATTTATAAAAATGGAGAATTCGAATACGTAAAGGACATTGATGGGGCTGAAGATATACAAGTTCAAAAAGAAGAGGAGCCTATTAATAAACTTAAAGGTGAAAAAGATTTAGATTTAATAGGTAAATCAAGATTGAAGGCTTCAATAGACAGAAGTGAGATAGACGAAGTTTTAAAATGCGATATGAATCTTCATAAAAAGGAAATTAAAGTTGTTGATGGCAAAGTGTATGTAGGATGTTATTGTAGGATTTCATTACTTTATAAGGGTAAGAATAATAGAGAACTAGAATCTTTAGTAGATGATGTTTACCTTTCAAAGGAAGAAGAAATTCCTGGGATTAGTGGTGAAATGTTCACAGACATGGATTTAAAAGTTTATGATCAACAATACAGCGTTAATTTAGATGATGTTGGAGAAAGTAGAGTTGTAGAAATTGAATTTATTGTTAAAGGAAAAGTAAAGATTTATTCAAAGGAAAAGGTGGAAATATTAAAGGATGCCTATTCACCTACAATGAATATTGATCTAGAAAGTGGAAAAACAGAATTTGCATTAATTCATACTATGGCTAACTCCGAGGTAATGGCAAAAGATACTTTAGAACTTAAAAATAGAGAAGATAGAGTTGAAGAAGTTATTTTTGTTACAGGTAGACCTATGATAAAAGAAAAGGTTGTAGAAGATGAACGAGTTAGGTTAGAGGGAGTAGTAAAGACTTATGTACTTTATAAGCTAGCAAGTGAAGAATTGGATTATGGGATTTTAGTTGATAATGTTCCATTCTCTACAGTAGTAGATGTAAAAGGTTTAAGAAAGGATATGAAGGTTGTTGCAAAGGCTAGCCTAGAAAATATTGATGCTAGTGTTGAAGGTAACGCAATATCCATTAAAGCTAATGTCAATATATCTTTAAAGGCATATTATAGAGTAAACAAGGATTATATAAAAGAAGTAATGAAGGGAAATAGTGAAGTTAAGGATAAACAAGCTTCAATTATTATTTACATTGTAAGTGATGGAGATACCCTTTGGAAGTTAGCTAAGAGATATAAGACTACTGTTAGTGAACTAGAGAGATTAAATGAATTAGAAGATACGAATAATGTTAAAGCAGGAGATAAGTTAATAATACCTGGAAGAGCAACGTTTTAAGAAGTAGAGCTGACTATTAGTCAGCTCTTTTTTTATTTCAATTTATATAGGTATAAACTTTGAATAAGATTTACTTGGTATGGATAAAATAAGAAATGCATGATAAGAGGTGAAAATATGTCGGAAAAAATCAAGGGAGATCTAATAATAATTGGAGGAGCTGAAGATAAAGAAGGAGACAAAGAGATATTAAAAAAAGTATGTAATTCAATTAATAAAGATAGAGATTTAATATTAATAGCAACTATAGCTACAGAGTATCCAGAAGAGGCTTTTAAAAAATATACTAAGATTTTTGAAGGCTTAGGAGTTAAAAATATAAAAGGATTAAATATTAAGGAAAGATCTGATTCTGAAGAAGAGAAAAATATAGACCTTATTAGAGATGCTGGATTAATATTTTTTACTGGAGGTGATCAACTAAGAATAACTAGTTTGTTAGGTGGTACCAATATTTATGATGCTATAAAAGAAGCAAGTTTAAATGGTTGTACTATTGTTGGAACTTCTGCAGGTGCATCTGTTATGAGCGACACTATGATTGTTAAGGGGGAAGATGATGAGTCTCCTAGAAAGTGTACATTAAAAATGGCGCCTGGACTTGGGTTAGTTGAAGGGGTTATGATTGATCAACATTTTGCTCAAAGAGGAAGAGTTGGAAGGCTTCTTACAGGTATTGCTCAGAATCCAGAAGTAGTTGGAGTTGGTATAGATGAAGATACTGCCTTAGTAGTTAGAGATAATGGAGATGCTCAAGTAGTGGGGAATGGAGCTGTTTATATTTTAGATGCTAGAAATATAACTTATAGTAACGTGTCAGAGCAAAATTCTGATGAGGTATTAAGTATGTTTAATGTCAATTTACATGTATTAAAAGAAGGAGATAAATTTAATCTTCTAAGTAAGTTACCTTTTGAGGAGGATAAAAGTAAAGATGAAAATAGTGAAGACTAAAGTCTTTGAAGGAAAAAGTATATATTCGCATAAGACCTGCATCAGGTTAGATGTTGATTTAGAAGGGTATTGTGAAATACCAAGTAAAGATATTGAAGATTTTAATTTTAACTTAGTAAATATGATTCCTGAGCTTAGAACGCATAGGTGTGGTATAGATGAAGATGAAGGATTTGTTAAAAGGCTTAAGGAGGGTACTTATTTAGCGCATATATGTGAACATATAATAATAGCAATACAAAATAATCTTGGGATAGATGTGCATTTTGGAAAAGCTAGAGAAATCAAAGATGATCATTACTATATAATTTTTCAATATCAATATGAAAATACTGCTATTGAATGCTCTAAGTTTTCAATAGATATAATAAATTCATTAATAAATAAGAATCCTATTAATTATGATGATAGGTTCGATTTGCTTAAAGAAGTACTAAAAGAAGAGATGCTTGGACCTAGTACTAAGGCTATATGTGATTATGCTAAATCTATAGGTTTACCAGTTGTTAAATTTGGAAGAGGGGAATTTCATCAAATAGGATATGGAAAAAGGGCAAAAATAATTGAAGCATCAATTAGCCCAAATACAAAATGTGTTTCAGTAGATATGGCCTCTGACAAATTACTTACAAAGGAATTATTGAAATCTCAAAATATTCCTGTGGCAGAAGGCAGTAAAATACGAAATATTATTAATTTACTAAAAGAAGCTGAAGATATTGGATATCCAGTTGTTATAAAGCCTCAATATGGTAACAAGGGAAATGGTGTAGTTCTTAATATAAAAAATGAGATGGAACTATTAACTGCTTATAGAAAGCTTAAAGTAAATTTTAAGGATTTAATAATAGAGAAATATCACAATGGTAAGGATTTTAGAGTTTGTGTGATTAATAAAAAAGTAGTTGCAGTTGCTCTTAGAAAGCCACCTTATGTAGAAGGTAATGGCAAGGATAATATATTAGAATTGATGGATAATTTAAATGATAATCCATTAAGAGGGGATGATCATGAAAAACCGTTAACTAAGGTGAAGTTAGATGAAGAAGTATTAGGTTCATTAAAGGATCAAGGGAAAGCTTTAATGGATGTTCTTGAAAAAGGGGAAAAAATATATTTAAGAAAGAATGCTAATTTATCTACGGGGGGAGAAGCTGTAGATTATACAGATAAGATATGTGATGAAAATATTGATATATGCATAAGAGTTGCTAAGATTCTTGATTTGGATATTTGTGGTATAGATATTTGTACTAATGATATATCAAAACCTCTAATAGATAATGGAATAGTAATGGAAGTTAATGCGGCACCTGGACTTAGAATGCACTTAAACCCAAGTATGGGGAAATCAATAGATTTAGGTAAAGAAATAGTCAGTATGATATATAATGATGAGCCGTCGAATATACCTGTAATTTCGGTAACAGGTACTAATGGAAAAACAACAACAACAAGGCTTATTAGCCATACATTATCAAAGATGGGTTACTGTGTAGGAATGACAAGTAGTAGCGGAGTTTTTGTTGATGATGAATGTATAGATAAAGGTGATGATACAGGATTTAAGAGTGCAAGAACAGTTCTATTAAATCCTGATGTTGATATTGCTGTTTTAGAGACTGCTAGAGGTGGGTTAATAAGGAATGGATTAGCATATGACTTAGCGGATGTAGCTGTTATAACTAATATTAGAGAGGATCATTTAGGTATTGATGGAGTTAAATCTATGGAAGATCTCTGCCATGTTAAATCTTTAGTAGGTGAAGCAGTGAAGGATGATGGTTATGTAGTAATAAATGCTGAAGATCATTGGAGTAAAAGTATCTTAAATAGGATAAAAGCTAAAAAGATATTTTTTACTACTAAAAATTTAGATGAAGTTATGGAAGAAAAAGACCTAAATAATATATATGTTTATATAAAAAATAAAAATATTATTATAGAGAATGAAGAGAAGAAATATTTACTATGTAAAATTGATGATATTCCAATTACCTTAAATGGGAATCTTGAATTTAATGTAGAGAATGTATTGGCTGCAACTGCAGCTTTAGTTGGAATGAAAATAGATTATTGTATGATTAAGAATGGCATTACATCATATCTATTGAACTCAGATAAGAATTCAGGAAGGTTTAACTGTTATGATGTTAATGGAGTTAATGTAATATTAGATTATGGTCATAATTCTGATGGATATAATGCTGTGTTATCCTCTTTGAAAAAAATAAACAATGGTAAAGTGTATGGAGTTGTTGGAATACCTGGAGATAGGGTAGATAATTCGGTTAAAGAAATAGGTGAGATTTCAGCTAAATATCTTGATTATATAATAATAAAAGAAGATAAGGATTTAAGAGGTAGAAATATAGGGGAAGTAGCGAAGCTTATTGAAAGTGGAATATTAAGTTGTAATAAGGATAAAAAATATGAAATAATACTAAAAGAAGAGGATGCTTTAATAAAAGCTTTAGCAATGGCTAAGTCTGGCGATAGTATAATTATATTCTTTGAAAAAATTGAAATATTGAAAACTGTTATTAGTGACTACATTAAGGAAAGAGAATTAATAGAGAAATATAAATTTGGTGCTATTAACTAAACTACAATCTGTTTTAGTTTACTATAATAATAAAAAAATATATAATTAAAATAAACTTCGGAGAATACTCTGAAGTTTATTTTAAAAGTTTTTTGAAAGGAATTTAATTATGAAGATTAAAGCATATGCTAAGGTTAACATATCTTTAGATGTAGTTGGGAAAAGAGAAGATGGATATCATTTGTTAGAGATGATAATGCAATCAATAGATTTATATGATGAGATTAAAATAGAAAAGACAAAATCAAATATTGTTATTAAATGCAATAAGCAATATGTTCCTACTGATGAAAGAAATTTAGCTTATAAAGCTGCAAAATTATTTATGGAAGAATATAATATTAATTCTGGTGTTGAAATAAATATAAAGAAAAATATACCTGTTTGTGCAGGACTTGCTGGAGGAAGTACTGATGGGGCTGCTGTTTTAAAGATATTAAATAAAATATTTAATATTAATGCTTCTGAAGAAGAGCTTATGAAACTAGGTTTGAGGCTGGGGGCAGATGTTCCTTATTGTATAAAGGGTGGTACAGCTTTATGCAAAGGTATAGGTGAAGATGTTACTGAGTTACATAGCTTTAAAGATAAAATTTTAGTTTTAGTTAAGCCGCCTTTTGGAGTTTCTACTAAGGGAGTTTATCAAGAGTTTAACTTAAGTAAGGTAAGAAGCCATCCAAATACGGAGCTTTTAATAAATGCTATTAAAGATGATGATTTAAAGTTAGTATGTAATAATATGAAAAACTTATTAGAAAATGTAACTTTAAAGAAACATAAAGTACTTATTAATATTAAAGAAGAAATGAAAGGTTTTGGAGCGGTTGGATCCATGATGAGTGGAAGTGGTCCTACGGTATTTGCTTTCTTTGATGATATGCTTAAAGCACAAAAATGTTTTGAAAAAATGAAAAATAAATATAATGATGTATTTATTACAAGAACAATTTAATTAATATGAATAAACCTCCATATTTTGGCAACAATTAAGTTGTAGGGAGGTTTTATTATGAAGAATAAGATATTAATAATTTTAAGTATGATTTTAATAATCCTTTTAAATGGTTGCACCAATTTAAAAGATGGACAAGATGTAAGTATTAATAATAATGAAAATGAAGAATTGATATATGAAGAAATTGTAGATAAGATAATAAGATTTCACGTAATAGCAAATAGTGATAGTGATGATGACCAAGCTTTGAAATTAAAAGTAAGAGATAGAGTTGTAGAGTTTATATCAGGAAAGTTAGAAAAAAGCGCATCTTTAGAAGAATCTAGAGAAATAATTTTAAATAATAAAGAAAAAATGGAATATATAGCTAGAGATGTTATAGAAGAAAATAATTACTCATATGGTGTGGTTAGTGATTTATCTAAAGAAAATTTTCCGGATAAAGTATATGGAGATGTTGTTTTCCCCCAAGGTGAATATGAAGCCTATAGAATTATAATAGGTGATGGTAGGGGTGCAAATTGGTGGTGTGTTATGTTTCCTCCTTTATGCTTTGTAGATGGTACTAAAGAAGTTGTTGACTCTAGTGAGATAAAGAAGCAAATAGTAGATGCGGAAGAGGAGCTTCCTAATGAAAATATTAAAGAAGAAAAAAATAAGGAAATTAAAGAGGGGAATGAAGATGAAAAAATAATTTTTAAATTTAAAATATTTGACTTTTTATTTAAAAAATAACCTTGATTAATTTCTATATTATAATTAAACTATATGATATATAAAATGATGAAGGGAGATGGTGCTTTCGCATAATTATCACTTTTGTGCGATAGTCCCAAGAGAGTAATATGAAGAAGAGTGCAATTATATCTTTAAAAAGCTATAACGATTTAGATGCTGATGATGTAATAGAAGTAGTAACTCCTGGAGAATTCATTGTAACTGATGATGGATTTAAAGCGATTTATGAAGAAACTGAGCTTTCTGGTATGGGTGGAACGACAACAACTCTAACGGTTATAGATGATTCTTTACTTCTTGAAAGAGAAGGAAATGTTAGCGCTAAGATGGACTTTAAAAAGGGTGAGACATCAATATCTCTATACAATACTCCTTATGGAGCGCTTGACTTACAGATACATACAGAGGATTTAAATGTAGATATAAATGAAGATGGAGGAGTTGTTACAGCTAAGTATTTAATGGAGTTAGCTGGACAGCCGCCGATAACAACTAAATTATCAGTTAATGTAAGGACAAATTAAATTTTGAAATCTTAGTAATAAAGTTACTAAGATTTTTTTGTTTGAATTATTAAGAAGATTACTATGTATGATGTTATAAAATTATATAAAAATTTTAAAAGGTTCTAATTATGCATATTTTATAATTATTAACAAATATAAGATTTTATAATTTGAATATTATAGATTTGTTATGGGAAGAATATAGAAAGTTTAAAGGGGGGCATAAATGTGAAAAATGTAGAAGGTTTAGATAAAGTATCAATAATAATAAATATTTTAGCGGTTTATCTAGGTGTAGAAGTGAAGGAAATAAATAATAAACTAAAGAAAAAAGAAAATAAGTATTTACTATTATTACTTCTTGAAAGATATAATTGCCTTAATGGAGAAAATGTAAAAGAACTATTAGAGATAATAAGTGATAAAAGTATGAAATATAATATAGGTAAGGCGCAGGAAAAGTTTTTAGTAAATAAGAGATTTAGGGAAATGTATTTAGAAATACAAGATGGATTAAATAAAATAATATAAAAATAAACAAAAAAACTATAGATTTTTTGTTCTGGATATGATACGATTAATGATATTGTTTTTAGGCATTATAAGGGCATTATAATTAGTGAGGTAATTATAATTGTATCAAAAGGTAATTTTAATGTCAAGAAAATAAATAAATTTTATTTTTTTGGAGGGATTATTTTGAAAACTAAATATGTTTTTGTTACAGGTGGGGTAGTTTCATCTTTAGGGAAGGGGATAACTGCAGCATCTTTAGGTAGATTATTGAAGAATAGGGGATTAAAGGTTTCTATACAGAAATTTGATCCCTATTTAAATGTAGATCCTGGAACTATGAGTCCATACCAACATGGAGAGGTTTTTGTTACTGAAGATGGAGCTGAAACTGATCTTGATTTAGGACATTATGAAAGATTTATTGATGAAAGTTTAAGTAAGGATAATAATATTACAACTGGTAAGATATATTGGTCAGTAATATCTAAGGAAAGAAGAGGAGAGTACTTAGGTGGAACTGTACAAGTTATCCCTCATATAACCAACTCTATAAAAGAAAAGGTGTATAGTGTAGCAGAAGAGCAAGAGGTAGATGTAGTTATAACTGAAATAGGGGGAACAGTTGGGGATATTGAATCTCAACCATTCTTAGAAGCTATAAGACAAATAAAGTATGAAGCAGGAGAAGATTCTACATGTTTTATACATGTAACTTTAGTTCCATTCTTAGGGAAGGCAGGAGAGTTAAAGACTAAGCCTACTCAACATTCGGTAAAGGAACTAAGAAGTATAGGTATTCAACCAGATATAATAGTATGTAGATCTGAAAAAGAACTATCAGATTCGATAAAGTCTAAAATAGGATTGTTCTGCAATATAGAAAGTAATTGTGTAATTCAAAATCTAGATGCAAGTGAACTTTATGAAGTTCCACTTATGCTTCATAAGGAAGGATTAGATCATTTAGTTTGTGATAAGTTAGGGATTAAAGAGAGAAATATAGATAATGGTCAGTGGATACAAATGGTGGACAATCTTAAATCTTTAAAAAAGGAAGTTAATATTGCTTTAGTTGGGAAATATGTTGAGTTACATGATGCATATATATCAGTAGTGGAAGCTTTAAAACATGGTGGCTTAGCTAATGATTCTAAAGTGAATGTTAAATGGATAAATGCAGAAGATATTACTACAGAAAATGGAGATAAGATATTTGAAAATTGTCATGGTATATTAGTTCCAGGTGGTTTTGGCGATAGAGGTATAGAAGGTAAACTTGAAGCTATAAGATATGCGAGAATTAACAAAATACCTTTCTTAGGAATATGTTTAGGAATGCAATGCTCAGTAATTGAATTTTCTAGAAATGTTTTAAATTTAGAAGGAGCAAATAGTTCAGAGATTAACAGTGAAACTAAGTATCCTGTAATCGACTTAATGAATGAACAAATAGGGTTAGATGATTTAGGTGGGACTATGAGACTTGGGGCATATCCTTGTGTATTAGAAAAGGAAAGTATGTCTTATAGCTGCTATAAAGAAGGAGTAATAAGTGAAAGGCATAGACATAGATATGAGTTTAATAATAAATATAAAGAGGATTTAATTGAAGCGGGGATGAGTATAACTGGTACAAGTCCAGATGGCAAATTAGTTGAAATAGTTGAAATAAAGGATCATCCATGGTATGTAGCTGTTCAGTTCCATCCAGAATTAAAGTCTAGACCGAATAATCCTCATCCTTTATTTATAGGATTTATTAAGGCATCGTTAAAGAAGTGTTAAGATTTCGTTAAGTAAAGTTCAAATAAAATGGTAAAAAATTAACATTCATTCAAAGATTTGTGAATAAATTTTACAATTTTTTAAATTTGCAGAAAATATAATTAAGGTCTAGTCTAATGTAAGACTAAGGGTATATAATTAAATTAAGGGTATATGATTAAATTATGGTTATTTTAACATAAGATATAAAGAGGCGCTGTTGCACATTGTAAAATTTTTAATTGAGCAGTTTTACAGCAGTTACTACTTTTAACGTACATAAGAGGAAGATTAAGATTTAAGATTAAATATTGTTCAAAATTCTTGATAACAAGAGTTTAGATAAAATGTATATTACATACACAATTAATGGAGGGATAATATGAAAAAAAAGCTAATAGCACTAACACTTTCAGCTCTTATGGTTACTGGATTAGTAGGCTGTGGAGATAGTGGAGAAACTGCTGAACAATTAAAGGTAGGTATGGTAACTGATGCAGGTACTATAGATGATAAGTCCTTTAACCAAGGTACTTGGGAAGGGATTTTAAAGGCTAAGGATGAACTTAATGTTGATAGTAACTATATAAAACCGGCTGGTACTACAGAAGCTGACTATATGAAGGAAATAGGAAACCTTTATGATACTGACTATAAGTTTATAGTTACTCCAGGATTTAAGTTTGGAACTTCTATTTTCAAATCACAAGATAAATACACAGATGCTAAGTTTGTAATTATAGATGAATCACCTAATAATGGTAAAGATGGTGATGAAAGAGTTGTAAAAGTTGCAGATAACACTGTAGCTGTATTCTTTGCAGAAGAACAAGCTGGATTCTTAGCAGGAATTGCTACTGCACTTGAATTAAAAACAGGAGAACTAGGTTTTATAGGTGGGATGAAAGTTCCTGCAGTTCAAAAATTTAACTGGGGATTCCAACAAGCTATTAAATATGCTAATGAAAACTTAGGAACTAGCATGAATATAAAGGCTGAAAATGTAATTTACCAAGGTACATTTGATAACTCTGCAGCAGGACAACAATTAGCTGCAACGATGTATGATAATGGTGTTAAAGCTATATTTACTGCAGCAGGTGGAGTTGGAGTTGGAGCTATAAATGAAGCTAAGACTAGAGGCGCTAAAGGTGAAGATGTTTGGATAATTGGTGTTGATGTTGACCAATATGAAGATGGAGTTATGGAAAATGGTAAATCAATAATATTAACTTCAGCAGTTAAGAAGATTCAGGAAGCTACATTTAATATCATTAAAGATGAATTAGATGGAAAGTTCCCAGGTGGACAAACATTAGTATTTGATGCTAAGACTGATGGAGTAGGAATTCCAGAGGAAAATCCTAACCTTTCTAAAGAAACTACTGATAAAGTAGCTGATATATTATCTCAAATTAAAGATGGTAAAATAGTTGTTGCTGATGAAGCAGGCGACTTAATTGAACCATAAATAAGAAGGCTGCCTATGGCAGTCTTTTTCTATTTATTTTAAAGGAAGAAGCCTCTAGATTTTGATTAAAGTATATAAACATGGAGATAATATAAATAAATTATCTTGATAAATAGATAAAATTAATTCATAATATAGATACATATAAGAATGTTATATCCATATCTTTAACTTATCTTAAATTATCCCAGAATATAACTTATGAATAAAATATGGAGGTGTAATTTTGAACAAAGAAAATTACGAGAAAAAGACTTTAGTAGAGCTTAAAGAAATTGCTAAAGATCTAAATATAAAAAATATTAGCAAGCTAAAAAAAGGCGAGCTTATAGATGAAATTATTAATAACTCCCCAAAGAGTATTGAAAAAAATGGAGTGATTTTAAAAGAGAAGATAACTCCTAAGGCTAGAACTTCAGAATCTGTAGCTACAGAAAAGGAAGCTAGCGAAGAAGAAAAAGAAGAAAAAAAAGAAAAATTAAAAGTAATGATAAATGAATCTGATTCTGCCAAAGGTGTATTAGAAATATTAGAAAATAATAGCTTTGGTTTTTTAAGATGTAATAACTATCAAACTGGTGAGAATGATATATATGTTTCGCCATCTCAAATTAGGAGATTTAATCTGAAAACAGGGGATGAAGTACAAGGTAAGGTTAGAGAGTCTAAAGAAGGAGAAAAGTTTAAAGCTTTACTTTATGTAGAAAAGGTAAATGGAGAACATCCTGAAAAGGCTGTAGGAAGAAAATCATTTGAAACTTTAACTCCTATTTACCCAGAAGAAAGATTACATTTAGAAACCAGCAATGAAAAAGATTTATCTTCAAGATTAATGGATATAATTTGTCCTATAGGAAAAGGGCAAAGAGGGATAATTGTAGCACCTCCTAAAGCAGGGAAAACTACTTTACTTAAAAAAGTAGCTCAAAATATTTCTAGAAACTATCCTGACGTTAAGTTAATAGTTTTATTAATAGATGAAAGACCAGAAGAAGTTACAGATATGAAGAGATCTATTAACGGTGATGTAATTTACTCAACCTTTGATGAAGAACCTCAAAATCATGCTAAAGTTTCACAAATGGTTCTTGAAAGAGCTAAGAGAATGGTAGAGCAAGGTAAGGATGTAGTTATTTTATTAGATAGTTTAACAAGACTTTCTAGAGCTTACAATCTTACTATAACTCCTACAGGTAGAACATTATCAGGGGGGTTAGATCCAGGTGCCCTAATAATGCCTAAAAAATTCTTCGGAGCAGCAAGAAATGTTGAAGAAGGTGGTAGCTTAACTATATTGGCTACAGCTTTAGTAGATACAGGCTCTAGAATGGATGATATGATATTTGAAGAATTTAAGGGAACTGGTAATATGGAAGTTCACTTAGATAGAAAGCTTCAAGAAAGAAGAATTTTCCCAGCTATAGATATCTATAAATCTGGAACAAGAAAAGAAGATTTAATTTTATCAGAGGAAGAAAAAGAAGTAGCTTATTCAATAAGAAGAGTTATGTATAGAGATGGAAATGTTGAAAATGTAACTGAGAAGTTAATTAATATGTTATCTAGAACTAAAAATAATAAAGAATTCGTTGGTGCATTTAGCAAAAGCGAAATAGAAAAAAGATAGAACAATAATGTACTTATTCATAATGAAAAAATGAATAATGAAAAACTCCTGATGGAGTTTATAAAATAAAAGTATGGAATATTATATTTATAACTCTACGATTGAGTTTAAGAAATATAATATTTCATACTTTTCTATTATCTATTTTAATTAATTCCTACTTAGTAGAAATTAATTTATTAGCTATATCTACAATTTTATCTTTTGAATACTTTGATGATAAGTTATATAAATTATTTTCCATGGTTTTAAGTTTATCTCTATTTGAAATTAAATCATTAATAATTAAATTTATTTCTAAAAGATTATCAACATATATTCCATATCCATTAGAAGTTAAAAATTCAACATTTTGAGCTTCTTGTCCAGGAATAGCAAATGGAATTAAAATTGGAAGATGTTTTGATATAGCTTCAGTAACAGTAAGTCCACCAGGCTTGCTGATTATTAGGTCAGAATACTCCATTAGAGAATCCACATCTTTTGAGAAACCTAAAATATGAAGCTTTTTATTTTTAATGGGATGATTATGTTCTTGTAATAAATCTTCTTTAAGTCTTTCATTTTTACCACAAACTACTGTTATTCTTAATTTGTTTGGATTTGTAAGTAATTCTTTTAAGACATAAGAGATATTTTTTAACCCCATACTACCACTCATTAGCAATATATTAAAATAATCATCTGATTTTATAACTTTTATATCCTTTTTACTTTCTAAGAATTCATCTTTTACAGGAATACCAAAAGCAAATAGTTTGTTCTTGTCTATACCTCTTAAAGCCATATCACTACATGTATTTTCACTTGCAGTAATAAAAGCATCAATATTATTATCTAGATAAGTAGCATGAGCTTTGAAATCAGTTACTATTGATATAACTGGAATATTTAATCCTTGTTTTTTTAAAGACCCCATAATATTAACAGCAAAAGGATGCGTTAATAATATTATATCTGGATTTTCAGAGTTTATTAACTTTAATAATTTATTCTTAGTAAAAAGAAAAACCATTGATAATAACTTATTTGTAAAGCTTGTATCAGTCAATTTGTAAGCGAATCCATAAGTTTTTGGAAAAAAGGAAGCAGAAATCTCATATCCATTAATAAATAGTTTAGTTAATATTTTACTATTATTTTTTAAAAAATCATGGGTAACTACTTCATATCCTGATTTTACAAAAGAAGTAGATATTGATTTTGCAGCTTGATTATGACCTTCTCCAGTTGATGTTGTTAATATTAAAATCTTCTTCATAAAATACACTCGCTTTTCTAAATAACTTAATCTATGTTTCAATAAGTAATCTATATTTTAAGCATTATAAAATTATAAGTAAAAAATAATGTTAAAGTATATTACTTTAATTGAAAGCATCGATATTATAATTTTTATATAAGTTGAGCATATAATTCCATAACTAACGTATTTCACGAATGAAACATAGCTTAATAAAATAAATAAACTTTATTACAACTTATATTATTAAAAATCCATACTTATATTATAATACAAATAGGTTAAATAGAAGTAAAATTTATAAAAACTTAGAGAAATTTAAGAAATAATAATTTATTCTTAAAGAAAACTAAAGGAATTAAATCTTAAAACTACTTATTAGCAATGTGCATATAATGTTTGTACAGAGTTGCAAATCTGCGTGAGTATGATGGAAGCCATGGCTTATTCTTTCCACAAAAATGGAGAATTCTTGTATTTTGTATAATCCAATCTAAAGTATAATCTCCATCACTTTTAATAAGATAAGTAGAATAATACCTAGCATCGTAGTTCCATATAGCATCATCTAAAGGTAAAGTGTAGGTTCCATATAAGGAATTAAAAACATCTTGATCTGGAAGTAGAAGTTTTGATTCGTGTTTACTGACGTACTTAAATATTTCATCAGGTTTGATGATTGTTCTAGCTTTTATTAAATCTATAAGCATAACACCTGAATTATAATAGTCGTGTTCAGTTCCAAGTCTTACACGGTTAATTCCGTTTATTATGTCGGTGATGCCGGTATGGGATGCAGCAGCAAAGGCATAGTGATTAAGATCAATATCCCACAATGGGCGGAGCGGATTAATAACAAGTATATCAGGATCAAGATATAGAATTTTTTCCATAGAGGTTGGTAATAAGTGTGGAGCTAATAGTCGATAATACATTTCTTGTGGATATCTTTTTGAAATGGGTGCATTTTGGAATATAGTACGATCTACCTCTAGTGAAGTAAATGATACTGACTGTAAATGGCAGTATTCCTCTAGTGCTTGAAGTTCACATTGTGGAATGGCACTATGTAGTAACCACACAGATAATGACTCTTTAGGATTGTTAATAAGTATAGACTTAAGCATAGTTTTAAAAGGTTTAATATAATTTTTATCAAATGTTACAAGTAGGTTAATTTTATTATTTGCCATAGGTATCCCCTTTTCTTATAAAAATTAATAATATTTTTCCGCTTTTATTTGATAAATTATCATTGGTTTGATTCTTCACGTAAAAGTGTAATGTATTTTCAAAGCAAGGAAATGAATATCTGGCGTTCATTTTTCAACATTTTTGAGAATGTTATTTGCTCCGCTTCAAAAATACGCATAATTGTATTTTCTCCAAAAGTCTTTCCGGCTTGGGGGAGTCGGATAATTTTCAAGTGGCGAGTATTTGCTTTATTTTTTGCAAAAAAACGAAGCTGCACACTAATAATTTAGTGCAACAGCTCCAGAATTTCTTATTTATTAAGATTGAATCTCTTATTGAACTTGTCAACTCTACCGCCAACGTCAATGATTTTTTGTTTACCAGTGAAGAATGGGTGGCATTTAGAGCATATTTCCACTTTTAGTTCATCTTTAACTGAACCAGTTGTAAAAGTATTTCCACATGCACACTTAACTACAGCTTCGTTGTTGTATTTTGGATGTATGCCTTCTCTCATATTTTTCACCTCTTTCGAATACTAAAATAACCACTAAAGTATATCATAGGTGATATTTGTAGTCAAGGAGATACATAATAAAAAAATAGAACTGTTGTATTAAATTTCACAGGATTTTTTAACATATTATGCTCAGGCGAACTCGCCAGATCCAAGTCGTCTTACGCATAATATGTTAAAAGCTCCTTGAATAATTTAAACTTGTAGATGCAAGCCTAATAAAGGAAGAAATTCAGGCGAGCTGAATTTCGGTTTAATTTTGAGAAGTAAAATAATGAAAAATTAAGAATGAAAAAATTAAAAAATGAAAGAATGCATATAAAAAAGAGGTTTTGCATTGCAAAACCTCTTCCTTCATTTCTTCATCCTTTCATTTCCTTAATTTTTTCATTTTAAAATGCTTCGCATTTTAAAAATAATAATGCTATAATCTTAATATATCTAAGGAAAAGGAGACATAAATATGAGCAAATTATATTTTAGATATGGAGCAATGAATTCAGGGAAATCAACGCATTTAATGCAGGTAGCATATAATTATGAAGAACGTGGAATGAATGTAATATTACTTAAGCCTTATACAGATACTAAGGGTGGAGATAAATTAGTTTCTAGATTAGGTGTTGAAAGAAAAGTAGATTTAGTTATTAAAGAAAATGACAGTGTATTAGAAAAATTCAATTTATATAAGTCTGAAAATGGACATGTAGACTGTATTCTTGTTGATGAAGTTCAATTTTTAAGAGGGAATCAAATTGACGAACTTTTTGAACTTGCAGTAGTTCAAAATGTACCAGTTATATGTTATGGACTAAGAACAGACTTTAAGATGCAAGGTTTTGAAGGTAGTAATAGACTTCTATTATTAGCTCATAGTATTGAAGAAATGAAAACAATATGTAAATGTGGAAGAAAAGCCATATTAAATGGAAGAAAAATAAATAACAAATTTGTCTTTGAAGGTGAGCAAGTTGCAATAGATAATGTAGATGATGTTGAATATGAATCTTTATGTGGACATTGTTATTTTACATATAAAAATAATTTGTAAATAGAAAGAGTGATACAATGAAAAGGTGCGATGTGGGAGGTCAAGCTGTTATCGAGGGCGTAATGATGAGAGGCAGCAAGGGGCAAGCTACAGCTATAAGGAAGTCAGATGGGAAAATAGAAGTTGATATAAAGAAAATAGTACCTATAACTAAAAAATATAAAATTTTAAATATTCCTTTTATTAGGGGGATATTTGTGCTTATTGATTCCTTAATTACTGGAGTTGATACTTTAAACTATTCAGCTTCCTTTTTTGAAGAAGAGGAAGAAGAAAGTAAATTTGAGAAATGGCTTAAAGATAAGTTTGGTGATAAAGCAAATAATTTAATAATAGCTGGAACTATGGTGATGTCATTTGCAATAGCTATAGGATTATTTATTGCTGTTCCAACAGGAATTGCCTCAATCTTTAGTATTTTTAATTTGCATCCAATAGCTTTGAATTTAATTGAGGCTGTTATTAGAATTTTTATTTTACTTGGATATATGTATGTCATAAGTAAGATGGAGGATATCTATAGGGTATTTCAATATCATGGAGCAGAGCATAAAACTATATTTTGTTATGAAGCGGAAGAAGAATTAACAGTAGAAAATGTAAGAAGATTTGAAAGGTTTCATCCAAGATGTGGAACTAACTTCTTATTCTTAATAATGTTTGTTAGTATTTTAATCTTCAGTTTTACTGGCTGGGGTGGATTTTTTGAAAGATTAGTTTTAAGGATTGTGCTTATACCTATAGTATCTGGAATAACTTATGAATTAATTAGATGGCTTGGAAGGAGCGAAAATTTTATGTCTAGGATTATAGCTTATCCAGGGCTTAAATTACAAGAGTTAACAACTAAGGAACCAGATGATTCTCAGCTTGAAGTAGCAATTGAAGCTCTGAAGAAGGCTGAAGGTATAAAAGATAAAAACAAGAATATTGGAGAGCTTTTAGAAAATGGTTCAAAGGTTCTTAAAGATAATGATGTAGATACCTATATACTAGATGCTCAACTTCTATTAGGGATGGTATTAGGTAAGGATAAGATATACTTAATAACTAATAGAGATAAGGAAGTTTCTGTTAAGGACGAAAAAGAATATTTAAATTTAATTGAAAAAAGAAGCAAAAAGATGCCTATCAAATATATATTAGGGGAAACTGAGTTTATGGGCATAGATTTAGATGTAGAAGAAGGCGTACTTATTCCTAGAGGTGATACAGAAGTATTAGTTGAAGAAGTATTATCTCTAATTAAGGAAGATGATTCTTTAGATGTATGTGATCTTTGCTCAGGAAGTGGAGCTATTGGAATATCATTAGCTATTTTAAGAAAAAATATAAAGGTAGATGAAATAGATAATTATGATATACCAGAGAAAGTAACTAAAAGTAACATACTTAAACATGCTTTGGAAAATAGAGTTAAATTTATCAAAAGTAATCTTTTAAGGGAAGTAATAAAGCAAGAGAAGAAATACGATATAATTGTATCAAATCCTCCATATATTAAGGCTTCAGAAATTGATAATTTAATGGATGATGTTAAGGTATATGAGCCTCATATAGCATTAGATGGTGGTGAAGATGGACTTATATTTTATAGAAAAATAATTAAAGAAAGTAAACTTGCATTAAAGAATAATGGATTATTGGCCTTTGAGATAGGTCATGATCAAGGAGAGTCAGTGAAAAAACTTATGGAGGAAGAAGGTTTTTCCAATATAAGATTAGTTAAAGACTTAGCAGGTTTAGACAGAGTTTTACTAGGTTACTTTAATTGTTGATAAATTTCTACTTCTTATGATATAATATGGAGATGTAAAAAAATAAAGTACGGAGTGATATTTATGTTATTAGATAAACTGGCTTTTATAGAAAATAAATATGATGAGCTATCAGTGAAAATATCAGATCCTTCAATTATGGCTAATCAAGCTGAATGGAGAAAGCTATGTAAGGAACATGCTGATTTAGAGATTATAGTTACTGCCTATAAAGAATATAGAAGTGTTATAGATGATTTAGAAGCAAATAAGGAGATGTTATCTGAAGAAAGCGATAAAGAAATGAGAGAAATGCTTTCTGAAGAAATATCAATGTTAACAGCTAGAGAACAAGAATTAGAAAATCATATACAAATTTTATTATTACCTAAGGACCCTAATGATGAAAAGAACGTTTTTGTTGAAATCAGAGGTGGTGCTGGTGGTGATGAAGCAGCATTGTTTGCAGCAAATTTATTTAGAATGTACACTAGATATGCTGAAACTCAAAGATGGTCTGTAGAGCTTATGAGTGCTAATGAAACAGACATTGGTGGATTTAAAGAAGTTGTATTTATGATCAAAGGTCATGGAGCTTATTCTAAGCTTAAGTATGAAAGTGGAGTTCATAGAGTACAAAGAGTTCCAGACACTGAATCAAGTGGTAGAATTCATACATCAACAGCAACAGTTGCTGTACTTCCAGAAGTAGATGATGTAGAAATTGAAATTCATGAGAAAGACTTAAGAATAGATGTTTATAGAGCTTCTGGTAATGGAGGACAATGTGTTAATACTACAGACTCTGCAGTAAGAATAACACATTTACCAACTGGAGTTGTTGTTCAATGTCAAGATGAAAAATCACAGCTTAAAAATAAAGAAAAAGCTATGAAGGTTTTAAGATCTAGATTATATGAAGCAGCAGAAGCAGAAAGAAGTGCTGGTATAGCTGAAGATAGAAAGAGTCAAGTTGGTTCTGGAGACAGAAGTGAAAGAATTAGAACTTACAATTACCCTCAAGGAAGAGTAACTGAGCATAGAATAGGATTAACTCTTTATAGATTAGAATCTTTCTTAAATGGAGATATTGAAGAGGTAATTAATGCATTAATTACAGCAGATCAAGCTGAAAAGATGAAGCAAATGGGTAATACTGATGCTATTTAATAAGAAAGCCTTACATTTTTAATGTGAGGCTTTTAAAGTAGGTGTGGGAATGAAGATATTAAAAGCTTTAAAAAAGGAAAGTAGAAGAATAAAACAATTTTATGCTTTGATGATTTCACTTTTTATACTTCTTCCTTTAATAGCCTTTTTAGCACAAATAGATTCTATATTCTTATGGGGGTATTTAGGCTTATTAGAGGTACTTATAATACTAGCTTGCATAAATAAGTTAAATTATCATAGGTTAAAATTTGAATGTAGGAATAATAAATTAAAATTTAAAAGTGGTCTATTTTTTAGGGAATCAGTTATTATTTGTGATAAAGTAATGGTAGTTCATACAGATAAAGAAAAAGAAGATATGGATATAATACTAATAGCTACTATGAAATTTAGAAATAAATATTTAAAGCCTATAAATAAGAGTTTTTTAAGAAGATACCCTGAGGCTGCAGAAGAGTACATAAAAGTAAAAAAAATTAATCCTGAAGAAAACTATTATTTTCAGGTTATAAGAAGGGGAGCTTTGAAAAAATATACATTACTAAATACTATATTTAGTAATTGTGTAAAAGCTTCATATACTTCCTCAGCTATTGAAAATATAAAAATAGCTAGAGAACAAATAGAATTATAATTTATAAGTTGTAATAAATATATATGAAAGAAGGAATTACTTTTGGAAACAAAGGTGGCTATTATTAAGAATATTAATAATGATATAGAATACTTAAAAGAAGCTGCAAGTATTATATATGATGGAGGACTAGTAGCCTTTCCAACAGAAACTGTATATGGACTTGGGGCTAATGCCCTAAATGAAGATGCCGTTTTAAAGATATTTCAAGCAAAGGGAAGACCTCAAGATAATCCACTAATAGTTCATGTAGCTTCTAAAGAAATAGATGAATTAGTTGAAGATGTACCTGAAGTTGCAAAGGAGCTTATGGATAAGTTCTGGCCAGGACCTTTAACAATAATTTTAAATAAAAAAGATATAATACCTAATAGAACTAGTGCTAATTTATCTTCAGTAGGAATAAGAATGCCAAATAGTGAAATAGCATTAAAGCTAATTGAATTATCAGGATGTCCAATAGCAGCCCCATCTGCTAATATTTCAGGGAGACCAAGTCCTACAGATGTAGAAAGATGCATTGAAGATTTAAATGGTAAAGTTGATTATATCTTAGGTGGATTGCAAAGTGAGGTTGGAGTGGAATCAACTATAGTTGATTGTACTGTTATGCCACCAGTTGTTTTAAGGCCAGGTGGAATAACTTTAGAAATGTTAAAAGAAATATGTAATGAAATAACAATAGATAAGGCTATTCAAGGAAAACCTGATGAAAATCTAAAGCCTAAAGCTCCTGGAATGAAGTATAGACATTATGCTCCAAAGGCAAAATTAAAGATAATAAAAGGAAATAGAGAAAAAACTATTGAAAAAATTAATGAAATAGTACAAAATTATATAGAGAATCAAAAAAAGGTAGCTATATTATCTACGGAAGAGCTTAAAGGTGAATTTCATTTAGGAGAAATTATTTCTCTTGGAAGTGAAAGTAAGCTTAATGAAGTTGCTAGGAACTTATTTGAATCTCTTAGAAAATGTGATGATATGAAAGTTGATTATATTTTATGCCAAGCATTTGAGGAAAAGGGAGTAGGCCTAGCAATAATGAATAGATTAAATAAAGCAGCAGGTTTTGATATTATAGAAGTATAATTAGGGAGGGAGGGGGAACCTTTCCTTTTTTTTTATATAAAATTACCATAATATGGTTAGGAGGATTGTTAATGAAGAAAATAGCAGTTGGCTCGGATCATGGCGGAGTTGAACTAAAGGAAGAAATTAAGAAATTTTTAAATGGGGAAGGATATGAATTTAAAGATTTTGGAACTAATTCTACAGAATCTTGTGATTATCCAGATTATGCTCTTCCAGTGGCAGAAGCAGTAGCAGCAAAGGAGTATGATCTTGGAATATTAGTTTGTGGTACTGGCATAGGAATAGGTATAGCTGCCAATAAGGTTCCTGGAATAAGGGCTGCCTTATGTTCAGATACTTTTAGCGCTCATGCTACAAGAGAACATAATAACGCTAATATATTAACACTAGGTCAAAGAGTAGTAGGGCCTGGATTAGCTATAGATATAGTTAAAACTTTCTTAAATACAGAATTTGAAGGTGAAAGACACCAAAAGAGAATTGATAAAATATCTGAAATTGAAAAAAAATATAATAAATAATATATGATTCCATAGGAGGAGTAAAATGAGTAAAGTAACTCAAATCAATCATCCATTAATACTACATAAACTTGCATTTATAAGAAATAAGGAAACTGGTTCAAAGGACTTTAGAGAATTAGTTGAAGAAGTTTCAATGCTAATGGCATATGAAGTAACTAGAGACTTAAGCACTGAAGAAGTGGAAATAGAAACACCAATATGCAAAACTAAGTGCCAAATGCTTTCAGGAAAGAAAGTGGCTATAGTTCCAATACTAAGAGCAGGTCTTGGAATGGTAGATGGAATGCTAAAATTAATTCCAGCAGCAAAGGTAGGACATATTGGATTATACAGAGATGAAGAAACACTACAACCAGTAGAGTACTTCTGTAAATTACCTCAAGATATAGCTGAAAGAGATATAATAGTAGTGGACCCTATGTTAGCTACAGGTGGTTCAGCAGCAGATGCAATAACAATGCTTAAGAAAAGAGGAGCTAAGAATTTAAGACTTATGTGCTTAATAAGCTCTCCAGAAGGTATTGAATTTGTTCAAAATGCACACCCAGATGTTAACATATATGTAGCTGGAATAGATGAAAAATTGAATGAACATGGTTATATAGTTCCTGGACTTGGAGATGCTGGGGATAGACTATTTGGAACTAAATAGTAAAAAATAGTCTATTTGTAAAGAAGAGCTATCGGAAATTATAAAATGTTTCCATAGCTCTTTTTATTCTAATAGGCTATTGTAAATATTAGGGGTTTTAATATTTGTTTATTTATTAGCTTATGTGTATAATTAACTTAATAGAATACAGATAATAAATATATTAATGTGCTGTCGCACAATGTAAAAAGAAAAATGAAAAATTAATGAAAAGCTCCTACTGGAGTTTAAAAAACTTTCTACAAGAATTACATAATTAATTTTTCATTTTTAATTATTAACTGTTAATTATTAATTTGGCTGCTTATTAAACAGCCTTATCAGGAGGACACTTTAATGGAAAAGAAGAAGATAATAACTATATTTGGGACTAGGCCAGAGGCTATAAAAATGGCTCCTTTAGTTAAAGAATTAGAAAAAAGAGAAGGTATTGACTCTAAAGTTTGTGTTACAGCTCAACATAGAGAGATGTTAGATCAAGTTTTAGGTTTATTTGATATAAAGCCAGATTTTGATTTAAATATAATGAAGAGTAAGCAAACTTTAACAGGTATAACTAATAAGGTTTTAGAAGGACTAGAAGAAGTATTTGCAAATGAAAAACCAGATATGATATTAGTTCATGGTGATACAACAACAACTTTCTCAGGAGCTTTAGCTGCTTTTTATCAACAAATTAAAGTTGGTCACGTTGAAGCTGGACTTAGAACTTTTGATAAGTATTTTCCGTTTCCAGAAGAAATGAATAGAAAATTAACAGGTTCTTTAGCTGATTTACATTTTGCTCCTACTAAAGGTTCAAAGTCAAATCTTTTAAGGGAAGGTATAAATGAAAAGGAAGTATTTATTACAGGAAATACTGTTATAGATGCAATGCTTCATACAGTAGAAGAAGATTATGTTTTTGAAAATGAACTTTTAAATAAGATAGATTTTAAAAATAAGAAAGTTATTATGATAACGGCTCATAGAAGAGAAAACTGGGGGCAAGGAATTGAAAATATTTGTGATGCCTTAAATAAAGTTGTGGCAGAAAATGAAGATGTAGAGTTAGTATATCTTGTTCATTTAAATCCTGTTGTTAAAGATGTAGTTAATGCAAAGCTTGGAGGAAAAGAAAGAATACATTTACTTCCACCATTAGATACAAAAGAAACACATAATTTAATGAATAAGTGCTTTATGGTAATGACTGATTCAGGTGGATTACAAGAAGAGGCACCTCATTTAGGTAAGCCAGTTTTAGTATTAAGAGATGTTACTGAAAGGCCTGAAGCTGTTGAGTATGGAACTGTTAAGTTAGTTGGAACTGATATTGATAAGATAGTGAATAGTGCAAACACATTAATTAATAATGAAGAAGAATATTTAAAGATGAGCAAGGCTGCTAATCCATATGGAGACGGATTTGCATCTAAGAGAATAGCTGATATTATAGAAAATTATTTCGATTTAAGAAGAATAGAAATTGAGGAATTTTTAAGATAATATAGAAAATTTAGAATAATTGGGTTGATAATAAGGAATAAAGTGGTATAATTAAGTTGTGTTAATTGTTTAACAAGTTTGACAATTTATAATAGTTTATAAAAAGGAGAGATAAATATGAGAGAAGTTGTAATTGCGAGTGCAGTAAGAACAGCTATAGGTTCTTTTGGAGGATCATTAAAGGATGTATCAGCAGCTGATTTAGGTGCATTAGTAATAAAAGAAGCTTTAAATAGAGCCGGAGTAAAAGGCGAGTTAGTTGAAGAAGTATTGATGGGAAATGTTATACAAGCTGGTTTAGGACAAAATGTTGCTAGACAAGCAGTTATTAAAGCAGGATTACCAGTAGAAGTACCAGCAATGACAATTAATAAAGTCTGTGGATCAGGTCTTAGAACAGTTTCTTTAGCAGCGCAAATAATAAAAGCAGGAGATGCTGATATTATAGTTGCTGGAGGAATGGAAAATATGTCACAAGCTCCATACTTATTAAAGTCATCTAGATGGGGACAAAGAATGGGCGATGGAAAAATGGTTGACTCAATGATAAATGATGCATTATGGGATGCTTTTAATAATTATCATATGGGTGTTACAGCTGAAAACATAGCTAAAGAATGGAATTTAACTAGAGAAGAGCAAGATGAATTCGCAGTTAATTCTCAATTAAAAGCTGAAGCAGCAATTAAGTCCGGAAGATTTAAAGATGAAATAGTACCAGTAGTTATTCCTCAAAGAAAGGGAGAACCAAAGGTATTTGACACAGATGAATTCCCAAGATTCGGAGCAACAATAGAAGGAATGGCTAAGTTAAAGCCTGCATTTGTAAAAGATGGTACAGTAACAGCAGCTAATGCATCAGGAATAAATGATGGAGCAGCAGCATTTGTAGTTATGAGTGCTGAAAAAGCAGAGGAACTAGGAATAACACCTTTAGCTAAGATAGTATCTTATGGACAAAAGGGATTAGATCCAGCTATAATGGGATATGGACCTTTCCATGCAACAAAGAAAGCTTTAGAAGTTGCTGATTTAAAAATTGAAGATTTAGATTTAATAGAAGCTAATGAAGCTTTTGCAGCTCAAAGTTTAGCTGTAGCTAAAGATTTGAAATTTGATATGAGCAAAGTTAATGTAAATGGTGGAGCTATAGCGTTAGGACATCCAGTTGGAGCATCAGGTGCAAGAATTTTAGTTACATTACTTCATGAAATGCAAAAAAGAGATGCTAAAAAAGGTTTAGCAACACTTTGCATAGGTGGAGGAATGGGAACAGCTCTTATAGTTGAAAGAAAATAATTAATATTTAGGATGTATCAAAATTGAAAATGGTTGATACATCCATTTTAATATTTATGATAGTATTTTCAATGCTAGGCTTTATCTAGTTTTTTTATTTTGCTAATATAATAGTTAAAAAATAAAAGCTTCTAATAATATAAGTTAAAGTGACTTTAAGTCTTAAAAACTTATCTTATATTATTGGAAGCTTTATTTTAAGGAGTATGATTTGATATCGATATATGTTAAGAATTATGATTTAATATTGGGATGTTTTTTGAATTATTATTATGATTTAAGATAATAATAATTAGGAATATATAAATGTAAAAAATATAAGATAAATTAAATGAATTTTATTAAAAGCAATTATGCATAATTATTATTGTAAAAAGTGACAGTTACGAATAAGTATTTAATCTAACTATAAAAATATTAAAAAAATTGCTTATTATTACAAAAATAATAAGTTGTAAATGTTAACAGTGTTTTGAATATTATATTGCAATTAAGATGAATTTTCAGAAAAATGAATTAAAATTAATAATTCTAACTATATTTTAAGTAAAATGAAAAGATAATGAATTTACTTAAGCAATTCAAGTTTAAATTGATGTAATCATATTAAACTAGTAATTAATACTTAAAACAGCAAAATTTGAAGTTTTCATTAATATTTACATAGGTCTATAATAACAAGAGTTAGTTAGAGGTGAGGATAAAATGAGTAGAGAAATGAAATTAGTTATACTTAAGATGATAAAATATGATTTAATTGCAGGTTTCATTTTTGTACTTGCATTATCCTTTAGCTTCAATATAAAAGTGGCCCTTATTTTTTTTCTAGGATTAATGGTATCTTTAGTAAATACAATAGTAAGTGGAATATTTATTGAATATTCTTTGCTAAAAAGCAAAAAACTACTACTACCTCTTAGTTATTTTATAAGGATAGCTGTTATTGTTTTAGTAGCATTGCCATTTTTAGATAATTTAATACAACTTTTATCATATATTTCAGGATATTTAGCCCATTTTGTATTTGTTGTAATCTATTGGGTTAAGAATGGGAAAGGAAGTGATTAGGTGGAACCTCTAGAACCAATATGGTCTTTTTATGTTGGACCCATGAAAATTGATATAGTCCCAGAAGTAGTAATGCAATGGGTAACTATTCTTATTATTGCAGCTGTTGCAATATGGGCAACAAGGAATATGAAACTTAGACCTAATAAAAAGCAAGTGGTGGTAGAGTCTATTTATACTACATTTAAAAATGTAGTAACAGCTAATATGGGGGAGGAATTTTTAGATATTATTCCCTTTATAGGAAGCTTAGCAGTATTCTTATTATTTATGAATTTAATTGGTTTATTTGGACTCCCAGTACCAACAAAAAGTTTTAGTGTAACAGTAGGTGTAGCGTTAATAACTTTCTATATGGTTCAATATTACACTATTAGAAAGTATGGTTTAAAAAGTTATTTTAGAGGATATACAGTTCCTCTTGCAATAATAACACCAATAAATATATTGGAAAGAATAATGCTTCCAGTTTCATTAGCGCTAAGATTATTTGGAAATATACTTGCTGCAACTTTTTTAGTTGAGTTATGTTATGAGGCATTAGGTCATATAGGATTTATAGCGCAACTTGGAATACCAATACCATTACATGCGTACTTTGATATCTTTGATGGTGGTATTCAAACAGTTATATTTATTATGTTAACTATGATAAATATAAAAATGATAGCAGAGCACTCAGGAGAGACTGAGCACTAATTTTATTAAAGTTTATATTATTTATAATTATAAAATGTTTTTAATTTAAGGAGGATTTTATTATGGAATTATCAATGAGAGCATTAGGAGCAGCTATAGCTGTATTAGTAGGTATAGGAGCTGCAATTGCAATAGGAAATGCAACAGGAAAAGCTGTTGAAGGAATAGCAAGACAACCAGAAGCAAGTGGTAAGATAACTACTGCATTAATGTTAGGTGCAGCCTTTGCAGAAGCAACAGCTATTTATGGTTTATTAGTATCAATCCTTTTAATATTCGTTGGAGTAAAATAGTACCTTAGTACTCCAAGAGGAGGCGATTATATATGTTAATGGAAATAAACCCTAGCACCCTTATTGCTACTATAATTAACTTTGTAATACTTTTTGTAGTACTTAAATATTTCTTCTTTGCAAAAGTAGAAGCTATTATAAATGAAAGAGAAAATCTAATAAATGAAAAATTAGATTTTGCTGATGAAGAAGCTGAAAAGGCTAGAATGATAGCTATAGAAAATGAAAGAATGTTAAAGAATGCAAGAGAAGAAGGAAAGTTAATAACTGAGAGACATAAGCAAAAAGCTGAAAAGGTATATGAAGAAATAGTGAATGATGCTAATCAAGAAGCTAAGACAATCATAGAGAGAGCTAAGGTTGAAATAAATAGAGAAAAAGAAAAAGTAGAAGATCAATTAAAGAGGGAAGCTATAGATTTAGCTATTGAACTTTCTAAGAAAGTTATTGAAAAGAATATAGATGAAGAAAAGAATAGAGAAATAATTGGAGAATTTATAACTAAGGTAGGTAATTCATAATGTATGAATATTTAGACCGTAGGTATGCATTAGCCTTATATGAGGTAGCAGAAGAAAAAGGGAAAGTTCAACAATATCTAGAGGATTTACATGAAATATGTGATCTTATTAGAAATAACAATGATTTCTATGAAGTCATTAAGCACCCTCAAATTAGTACTAAAAAGAAAAAGAGAACATTTATAAATATCTTTAAAGGTCATATAGATGAAGAATTATTATCATTTTTATTAATTCTTATAGAGAAGGACAGAATACTTTACTTAGAAGAAAAATTAAAGGAAATGGAAAAAATAGACTTAGAAAGAAAAAATACTATTACTGGTATTGTAAAGACTACTGTTCCTTTAAAAGAAGAAGAGTTTAATAACTTAGTTAAGACTCTTGAAGAAAAGTATAAAAAGCATATAATTTTAAAGCAAGAAATAGATGAAAGCATCTTAGGTGGAATTTATGTAAGAATTAATAACGATGTTATTGATGGAACCATTAAATCAAAGTTAAGTGAACTAAAAGATTTAATGCTTAAAACAGAATAGAGGTGAAGGTATGAATATTAAGCCTGAAGAAATAACTTCCATAATTAAGAAGGAAATCGAAAGATACGAAAAAGAGATAAAGACTATAGATTCGGGTACTATTATTCAAATAGGTGATGGTATAGCTAGAGTATATGGCTTAGATGACTGTATGCAAGGTGAATTACTTGAATTCCCAAATAAAGTTTTCGGAATGGCTTTAAACCTAGAACAAGATAATGTTGGTTGTGTTCTATTAGGACCAGAAGAAGGCATTAGAGAAGGGGATATAGTTAAAAGAACTAATAAAATAGTTGAAGTTCCAGTTGGGGAAGCTTTATTAGGTAGAGTTGTAGATTCTCTTGGAGAACCTATAGATGGAAAAGGACCTATCAATAATTCAGGATATAGGCCTATTGAAGTTCCAGCTCCTAGTATCATAGATAGAAGTTCAGTAAAAGAACCTCTACAAACAGGTATTAAAGCAATAGATTCTATGATTCCAATAGGTAAGGGACAAAGAGAACTTATAATTGGAGATAGACAAACAGGTAAGACTGCTATTGCTGTTGATACTATCCTAAATCAAAAAGGTAAAGATGTAATTTGTATATATGTTGCAATTGGTCAAAAGCAATCAACAGTTGCTAATATAGTTAATACCTTAGAAGAGTTTGGTGCATTAGATTATTCAATAATCGTAAGTGGTACAGCATCAGAATCTGCTCCACTACAATACTTAGCTCCATACGCAGGATGTAGTATGGGTGAATATTTCATGCATCAAGGAAAAGATGTTCTTATAATTTATGATGATTTGTCTAAGCACGCAGTAGCTTATAGAACAATGTCATTATTACTTAGGAGACCACCAGGTAGAGAAGCATATCCAGGGGATGTATTCTATATTCATTCAAGACTATTAGAAAGAGCTGCAAAGCTATCTAAAGAAAATGGTGGAGGATCATTAACAGCTCTACCTATAATCGAAACTTTAGCAGGGGATGTTACTGCTTATATACCAACTAACGTAATTTCTATTACAGATGGTCAAATATTCTTAGAGTCAGATCTTTTCCACTCAGGACAAAGACCAGCAGTTAATGCGGGTATATCTGTATCAAGAGTTGGTGGTAACGCGCAAATTAAAGCAATGAAGCAAGTTTCTGGTACATTAAGACTAGAATTAGCTCAATATAGAGAATTAGAATCCTTTGCACAATTTGGATCAGACTTAGATAAAGATTCTAAGAAGAGACTTGATAAGGGTAAGAGATTAGTTGAGGTATTAAAACAAGATCAATACTCACCTATGCCAGTTGAAAATCAAATTGTAATATTATTTGCAACAGTAAATGACTTCTTATCTGATATAAAAGTAAGTGATGTAAGAAAATTCGAAAGAGAATTACTAGATTATATGGAGACTCATAATAGAGATCTATTAAAGAAGATAGTAGAAGTTCAGAAAATAACTGATGAGATAAAGACAGAATTAGAAAATTCAATAGTTGAATTTAAGAAAATATTTTTACAAGACACAGGGAGCAACTAATCAATTAACAATTATTAATTAATAATGAGCAATTAAGGAAAAACTCTTAAGGCGTTTTGAAACAAATAGTCTATTTTAAGTAATTCCTACAGAATTACATCAATAATTGTTAATTGTTAACTGTCAATTGTAAACGGGCTGCTTCAAGGCAGCTCCCATTCTTTAGGAGGTGGAAACTTGGGATCAGCAGGACTTATAGATATAAAAAGAAGGATAAAGTCAGTTGAAAGTACAAGAAAGATAACAAAAGCTATGAATCTTGTAGCCACTTCTAAGCTTAGAAAAGCAAGGAAGGAACTAAATGACAATGAAGACTACTATAATTTATGTGAAGAGATAGTTCATAATTTAGTAGCTACATTACCAGAAGAGTTTGAAAGTCCTTTCTTCAACACTAATTCTAACGATTTAGATAAGTTATACATTGTTATGGCTTCTGATACTGGTCTTTGTGGAGGCTTTAATGGGAATATTGCAAATGGATTAAACGAAGTTATAGATGATAAAAGTACTTCTAGAATTGTAATAGTAGGAAGTAAGGGAATATCTTACATTAAGAAGTATGGATTTGATACCATAAAAGAATATGTAGATATACATGACATACCTACTGTTAAAGAAGTAAGAGCTATCTATGATGATGCTATATATATGTTCAAGAGCGGTGAAGTAGGAGAAGTAAATATAGTATATACAGAATTTAAGTCTGCAATAAAACAAGAAGTTAAAGTAGAAAGATTATTTCCAATAGAAATAAATAGCGAAGTTTCAGAGCAATTCTTAGTAGAACCTAGTTTAGAAGAGGTTTTAAATTCAAGTTTAGATATATATTTTAAATGTAAAATAAGGAGAGCTATGCTTCATTCAAAGGTAAGTGAGCAACATTCAAGAATGACTGCTATGGATGGAGCTACACAAAATGCTAATGACATCTTACAATCATTAAATCTTAAGTATAATAGGATAAGACAAGGAATGATAACTCAAGAGATATCAGAAATTGTAGGAGGGGCAGAAGCTCAAAAATAGTGAGGAGGGATTACTGTGCCTGAAAAAGTAGGAAAGGTAGTTCAAGTTATTGGACCTGTAGTTGATATAAAGTTTAAATCAGACGATCTACCAAATATCTATAATGAAATTAGAATAGATATGGGAGAGAAGGTCTTAGTTGTTGAAGTTGAGCAACATATGGGAGATGATATAGTTAGAACTATAGCTATGGAGTCTACAGATGGACTAAAAAGAGGAATGAAGGCAGTTGATATGGGAAGATGTATTTCTGTACCTGTTGGTAGAGAAGTATTAGGAAGAGTATTTAATGTACTTGGTCATCCTATAGATAATGCTGGAGAAGTAGATATAAAAGAAGTGTATCCAATTCATAGACCAGCGCCAAGCTTTAAAGAACAATCATTAGAGCCAGAAATGTTTGAAACAGGTATAAAGGTAATAGACCTTTTAGCACCATATCAAAAAGGTGGTAAGATTGGACTATTTGGTGGAGCTGGAGTTGGTAAGACAGTTTTAATACAAGAACTTATTAACAATATAGCAAAAGAACATGGTGGTCTTTCTGTATTCACAGGAGTTGGAGAAAGATCAAGAGAAGGTAATGATCTATATTATGAAATGAAGGAATCTGGAGTTATAGATAAGACTGCATTAGTATTCGGTCAAATGAATGAATCACCAGGAGCTAGAATGAGGGTTTCATTAACAGGTCTTACTATGGCAGAATACTTTAGAGATCAAGGTCAAGATGTATTGCTATTTATAGATAATATATTTAGATTTACTCAAGCTGGATCTGAAGTATCAGCATTACTTGGAAGAATACCATCAGCAGTTGGTTACCAACCAACACTTGCAACTGAAATGGGTGCTTTACAAGAAAGGATTACTTCAACAAAAAATGGGTCTATTACTTCTGTTCAAGCAGTTTATGTTCCTGCAGATGACTTAACTGACCCAGCACCAGCTACAACATTTACTCACCTTGATGCAACAACAGTTTTATCAAGAAGTATTACAGAACTTGGAATATATCCAGCAGTTGATCCATTAGAATCAAGCTCAAGAATATTAGATCCAAGAATAGTAGGTAGAGATCATTATGATGTAGCTACTGAAGTTAAGAATATACTAGAAAGATATAAAGAATTACAAGATATAATAGCTATATTAGGTGTTGATGAATTATCTGATGAAGATAAGAAGGTAGTTGCTAGAGCAAGAAGAGTTCAAAGATTCTTATCTCAACCATTTACTGTAGCTGAACAATTTACAGGAATGCAAGGTAGATATGTTCCAGTAAAGGAAACAGTTAGAGGATTTAAGGAAATACTAGAAGGTAAGTATGATGATTTACCAGAATCAGCTTTCCTTTTCGTTGGAAGCGTAGAAGAAGCTGTAGAAAAAGCTAAGACCTTAAGTTAGGGGATGAAGCTATGGATAATAAATTAAAAATAACTATAGTTACTCCAGGTAGCCAGCCTTTAGTATTTGAAGGTAAAGGACTTATTACATCTACAACAGATGGTAGGGTAGAGTTCAAATCTAATCATGCTCCTATAATTATAAGCACAGTTCCAGCAACAACTACTATTTCAACTGAGAATGGAAATGAAATTTTATTTACATCTTCAGGAATAGTTTATATAAAAAATAACGAGTTGAAATTCTGTTGTGATGCAGCAGAAAAATCATTAGATATAGATGAAGCTAGAGCAGTAAGTGCAAAGGAAAGAGCTGAAAAAAGATTAGAACAAGGCAAAGATGTTGATGTAGAAAGAGCTAAGAGAGCTTTAGCTAGAGCGAGAGCTAGAATTAACACTCTAAGTATAAATGATTAATATCATAGATTAAAAGCCACAGGATTAGCCCTGTGGCTTTTTTGCATATTTAAATAAATATTCTATGAATACAAATATTTCTGTATAATATAGTTATTGGTTATTACAAGAAGAAAGAGAACGAGTTTAAAGATGGAATTTATCCGATTCGCTACCATTGCTAATACAAGTGGGAGCTAAGCACTGCTACGCGTCTGGATTAGTTCTTCTAACCTTCAGGTGGAGTAGGCATCCTGTACTCTGCGAAAGTGATTCACACAAAATACAAGATTTTGGTTCTCTACTTTTTAAGAAAACTTCACCTGAAGATAAGAATCACTTTATAAGGATATAGGGGAGGAGATTATTTGCATAGGATATTAATAGTCGAAGATGATATGACTATGGCAGAATTAATGAAAAATCAAATTGAGGCTTGGGGAAATGAAGTAAGATATGTAAGAGATTTTCAAGATATACTTTCTGAGTTTACAGATTTTAATCCACATCTTATTTTATTAGATATTATGCTTCCCTTTTATAATGGTTATTACTGGTGTACTGAAATAAGAAAAATATCTAATATACCTATTATATTTATTTCTTCAGCATCAGATAATATGAATATTATAATGGCCATGAATATGGGAGGAGATGACTTTATATCTAAGCCCTTTGATTTAAATGTACTTATGGCTAAGATTCAAGCTATATTACGTAGAACTTATGATTTGGGTGGGAAGGTTCCATTTTTAGAATATAGGGGAGCTATATTAAATTTAAATGATAATACTATAATTTATGAAGGAAATAAGGCTGAATTAACAAGAAATGAATTTAGAATTTTACAAACTTTAATGGAAAATAAAAAGAAGGTTGTAAGTAGAGATACTCTTATGACTAGACTTTGGGAAATTGACTCATATGTAGAAGAGAATACTCTTACAGTTAACATAACAAGACTAAGAAAGAAGATTGAAGGAATAGGGCTTGTTGAATTTATTAAGACTAAAATAGGTTCAGGATATATTATTGAATAGATTTATAAGGAGGTGATTGGTTTGGAAGAAGATAATATTTTTAAAAGTTTATACAAGTATATTTTGGGGAATATTTCTATAATTATATTATTTTTTGCTTTTGTAGGTATATTTATGGGGATTTTCTCTTTATATAATTTAGAGATTGAGGCTGTGATATACGCTTCAATACTTTGTATAGTTTTAGCATTAATTTACTTTATATTTAAATTTTTAAATTATTATAAAAAACACATTGAGCTTATAAGAATTGAAAAAAATATTTCTTTAATAGCTAATGAATTGCCACCTCCTAGGAGAGGTATAGAGGAAGACTATCATAATATGATTTTTTCTCTAATTGATATTAATAATAAGAACTTAACAGAATTAGTTAAACAACGAAAAGAGAGTATTGATTACTATACAACTTGGGTTCATCAAATTAAAGTGCCAATATCAGTTATGAAATTGATCCTTCAGGGGGAGGACACTAATGAAAACAAGGAATTATTATCGGAGCTTTTTAAAATTGAAGAGTATGTAGAAATGGTTTTATGCTATTTTAGATTAGATAGTAGTTCCAGTGATTTTGTTTTTAAAGAATATGAATTAGATGATATTATTAAGAAATCTATAAGAAAATATGCTTCACAATTTATAAGAAAGAAAATTTCTTTAAATTACAAGGGTACTAACAAAATAATATTAACAGATGAAAAATGGTTATCTTTCATTATAGAACAAATTTTATCTAATGCTATTAAATATACAGATAAGGGAGTTATAACTATTTCTGTTGATAAGGATAAGATTCTATCTATTTCTGATACTGGAATAGGAATTGCAGAGGAGGATATACATAGGATATTTGAAAAAGGTTTTACTGGATATAATGGAAGGGCGGATAAAAAATCAACTGGATTAGGATTATACCTATGTAAAAGAGCGGCCAATAAGATTTCTCATAAAATTTATGTGGAATCAGAAGTAGGAAAGGGTAGTACATTTTTTATAGATTTAAAGACTATAGATCTCCAAGTAGAATAAAAGACCTTACAAAAATGTAAGGACATAAGGCTAAAATGTCACAGGAATGAATGGAGGCATTTTGGTCATTTTATTATACTTATGCTATAAGATGAAAGGGGAGATAACATGTCAATATTAGAAGTTAATAGTGTGAAAAAAATATATACTACACGTTTTGGAGGAAATCAAGTTCAAGCATTATCTAATGTTTCTTTTTCTGTGGAAGAAGGAGAATATGTAGCTATAATGGGGGAATCAGGTTCAGGAAAAACAACTCTTTTAAATATTTTAGCAGCCTTAGATAAGCCAACAAGTGGTGAAGTAGTGCTAGATGGAAAGAGTATTAATAATATTAAGGAGAAGGAGATTTCTGCATTCCGTAGAGATAACTTAGGATTTGTATTTCAAGATTTTAATTTATTAGATACTTTTTCTATAAAGGATAATATATTTTTGCCTTTAGTTTTAGGTAGAAAAGAATATGGTGAAATGAAGGAACGTCTACACCCTATAGCTAAGAAATTGGGAATATCAGACATTCTTGAGAAATATCCATATGAAGTATCAGGGGGACAAAAGCAAAGAGCAGCTGTAGCTAGAGCTTTAATAACTAATCCTAAGCTTATTTTAGCAGATGAGCCAACTGGGGCCTTAGATTCTCGTGCAACAGACGGTTTACTAAAGCTTTTTAAAGAAATTAATAAAGAAGGTCAAACTATACTAATGGTAACTCATTCTACTAAGGCTGCAAGTCATGCTAGTAGGGTTCTGTTTATTAAAGACGGGGAGGTATTCCATCAATTATATAGAGGCAAAAACTCTAATGAGGAAATGTACCAAAAAATTTCTGACACCCTTACTTTAATAGCAACAGGGGGAATGAAAAATGAATAATGTTTTTTATCCAAAGCTGGCAGCAAATAATATAAAGAAGAATAGTAAAACATATATTCCATATATGCTTACTTGTATATTTACTGCAGCGATGTATTATATTATTCATTCACTTTCTAATAATGAAGGGATTAGTACCTTGGTTGGAAGTGATACAATCTCCATAACCTTAGGATTAGGAAATAATATAACAGCAATTTTTGCTATAATATTTCTCTTCTATACTAATAGCTTTTTAATTAAGAGAAGGAAGAAAGAGTTTGGATTATTTAATATTCTTGGAATGGAAAAGAAGCATTTATTAAGGGTTATAGGATATGAAACTTTATATATAGCATTAATAAGTCTTACTTTAGGAATAACTATTGGTATTTTACTAGATAAGCTTATGTACCTTAGTGTTTTAAAGCTGATGGAGGTGGATATTTCACTAGGTTTTTATATTTCCTGGTCATCAATTTTATCAACTATAATTCTATTTTCAATTATATTTTTTATAATATTTATTAATTCACTTCGCCAAGTGCATTTATCAAATCCTATTGAATTATTGAAAAGTAGTAATTTTGGAGAAAAAGAGCCTAAGACTAAGTGGGCTATGGCTATTTTAGGCTTTGTTTGTTTAGGACTTGGATACTATATAGCATTAACTACTAAAGATCCAGTGGCAGCTATAGCTCTATTTTTTGTAGCAGTTATATTAGTTATAGTAGGAACATATTTAGTATTTACAGCTGGAAGTATAGCTTTTCTAAAGATCCTTAGAAAAAATAAAAAATATTACTATAATGTTAAACACTTTACTAGTATAGCTGGAATGATATATCGTATGAAGCAAAATGCAGTTGGACTTGCTAATATATGTATCCTTTCTACAATGGTATTAGTTATGATATCATCAACTTCATCTATGATGATGGGAATGGAAGATATAATTAATACAAGATATCCATATGATATTTCTATTTATTCTGATGGAAGTGATATTGATAAAAACAACTTATTAGTAAGTGAGATAGGTAATATTATTTCGAGGGAAAATGTTGAAAAAGAAGTATCCTATTCATATTTAAATTTTGCTGCTATAAAAGATAAAGATAAATTTATTACAAATAGAGACTCTAATTCAGTAGTTCTTAATGATGTTAATAATTTAATATTTATATCTCTTGAAGACTACAACAAGATGGCTTTAGAAAGTAAAACTTTAGAAGATGGAGAAGTATTACTATATTCAAATCGTGATAGATATGAGTATGATACAATCAATGTATTTGATAAAAATTATAAGGTTGTTGAAAGGGTAGAGGACTTCTTAGGAAATGGCATTATTTCAGCTAATGTAGCTAGTAGTCAATTTATTGTAGTGAAAGATATGGGGGAGCTAGATGATATTTATAGAGCCCAAAAGGAGACCTTTGGAGAAAATGCTTCTGAAATAGATTTTATGTATGGTATTGATTTAAAGGTAGATGATAATGAAAAGGAAGTTATATATAATAACATTACAGATACCTTATATAATAAGGGATTCGATTTTATAGGTGAAACTAAAGTTGGATCTAGAAGTAGTTTTGTTTCACTTTATGGCGGTTTATTCTTTATTGGAATTTTCCTAGGATCATTATTTATTATGGCAACAATTTTAATAATTTACTATAAGCAAATATCTGAAGGATATGATGATAAAGAAAGATTTGAAATAATGCAAAAGGTAGGTATGAGTAATGAAGAGGTACAAGGATCTATAAGATCTCAAGTCTTAACAGTATTCTTTTTACCATTAATAACAGCAGGAATTCATATATCTTTTGCCTTCCCATTTATAGTGAAGATACTTTCCATGTTAAATCTAACTAATACTAAGTTATTTATATTATGTACTGTTGTATCATTTATAATATTTGCTTTAATATATAGCGTTATTTATATTTTAACAGCAAGGGCTTATTATAAGATAGTTAGAAGAGAATAGATAGAAAAAATGAAGAATTAAGAATGAATAATTAAGAATTGAGGAAAAAACTCCTTGGGGAGTTTTGAAAATTGTTTTTTTAGCTGCCTTTTGGGCAGCTTTTTTTATGTTTTAGAAAAGTATTGTTGTTTTTTAAGAAATTATAACAGGTTAATATATGAGGATAGCTTTATGAGGGGAGTAAAATTTAGGGTATACTAAGTGGATTTTTTGAAAAAAATTATGAATAACATTAATGTTTGGAGAAGCATATGTTAATGAAGTGTATTTTTATTTTATAAGTTATTTATTAAATTTGAATTATAAAGTTTTAAGTATTGACAATTAATCACAAATTTCAACTTATTTTATATATTATATTATGGATATTTATCTTGAATAAAAATCTTTTCTTTGGACAATAATTTAAAGGAAAGGTAGGGGGTCAAAATAAATATTGTAAATTTTAAAAAATATATAAAAATACTGCCTGTAATGGCATTTTTTTTATTAATCATAGGTGCGTATGGAATTAATAATAATGAAAAAAATACCGATTTTTATTTTTTAGAGGAAAATACCTTAAATAATTCCCAATTTGTAAGTAATGGGATAAGAATGAATTACATATCAAAAGAAGAAGTTCAAGATGAATTACTAATAATTAAAGATAATCTAACGGGATACTTAGGTGAAAATATAAAAAGTGAAGATAACATTATAAGTTATAAAGATAAAGATAAGGAAATAACAGCAATAGTATGGAAGGATAAAATTGATACTAAGGTTCAAATTACCTATGTAAATAATAGAAGAACAGCTAATACAATTCAGCTTAAGAAGGAAATAGAACAAATACAAAACATTGCAGCAAAAAATATAAAATATTTTAAATTTGTAAAGGTAAAAATAATAGAAGAACAGAAGCAGAATATTTTAGATGTACTAAATAGTAAGATGGAAAAGGATACCTTAGAAGAATTAGATATAAATAATGGAATTAGCGCAAAAGCTATATTGAAGGATGGAGAAAAAATTAATTTTGCATTCACCTATCATGATTCTAATGAGTATTTAATTCTTGGAACACCAGTGATATTCGTAACATACTAACAATTTATAATGGAGGATAATATGGAAAAAATTATAGTTGAAGGTGGTAATAAACTAAAGGGTGAAGTGAATATTAGTTTAGCTAAAAATTCTGTTTTACCTATAATAGTTGCAAGCATATTAAGTCCAAATGATGTAGTTATAAAAAATGCTCCTATGCTTGAAGATGTCATTGTATTAAATGATTTATTATTAGAAATGGATTGTAGCATTGAGACTATTGATAATAGAGATTTAAAGATAAACACCTCGAATTTAAAAGAAACAAGTATGAATAGTGATTTAATAAGAAAAATGAGAGCTTCTTTTTTAATAATGGGTCCAATGCTTTCAAGGTTTGGAAAATGTAAAATATCCATGCCAGGAGGATGTAATATTGGTAGCAGACCTATAGATCTGCATTTAAAAGGATTTAAGTTATTGGGAGCAGATATTGAAATTGGACATGGTTTTGTGGAAGCAAAGGCAAAAAAGTTAAAAGGTAATAGAATATACCTAGATTTCCCTTCTGTAGGTGCAACAGAAAATATTTTGATGGCATCAGTTTTAGCGGAGGGAACAACTATTATAGAAAACGCTGCAGAAGAACCAGAAATATGGGATTTAGCTAACTTCCTTAATTCAATGGGAGCTAAGATTCATGGAGCTGGAGTTGGAAAGATAACTATAGAGGGTGTTGATTCACTAAAAGGAATAGAGTATAAGCCAATATACGATAGAGTAGAGGCAGGCACTTTTATGGTAGCTGCTGCAATTACTAATAGTAAGATAACTATTAACGGGGCAATTGAGGATCATTTAAGACCAACTATTGAAAAGCTAAAAGAGTGTGGTGTTAAATTTGAGAGCTTAGGTGAAAATACTATTTTAGTAGATGGAACAGGAGAAAAAAGTCCAGTAGATATTAAAACCCTACCTTATCCTGGATTTCCAACTGATATGCAAGCGCAAATGATGGCATTATTATCACTTTGTAAAGGTTCAAGCATAATAACTGAAACAGTTTTTGAAAATAGATTTATGCATGTAGCTGAATTAGTTAGAATGGGAGCTAATATAAAGATAGATGGTAGGACTGCAATCATTGAAGGTGTTGATTCCTTAACAGGCTGTGATGTAAAGGCAACAGATTTAAGAGCAGGTGCTGCTATGATTTTAGCAGGTTTAGTAGCTCATGGTAGAACTGAAATAAGTGATTTATATCACATAGATAGAGGTTATGTTGATATAGAAGAAAAATTCAGAGGCCTTGGAGCAAATATTTATAGAGTAGATAAATAAAGGAATTTTAAGTGGTAATTAATTTATTAACCTATAAAAAGAACTATAAAGCTTTCAATTAAGAAAGTATTTTATAGTTCTTTTTATTTAAATTTTTAATAAAAAGGAATTATATTTTAAGAATTGCAACATATATTAAATTATAGCTACTTGGAAGGAGTGATATTTATTTGAGGAAAGATTTTCAATCAGCAGCTATTCTAAGTGTAATAATACTTATATTTATGATTGTAGTTCCTAGCTTTATTATAAAAGCAATACCTGTAAGGGCTACAGATGAGAAAGAAAATGATGGTATAGAGGTTCAGGAGGATAATTATATTAGTTTATCGGGGACAGATACTATAAAGGTTTATATTACTAAAGAAGATAAAGTAGTTGAGGTGCCAATAGAAGAGTATGTTAAAGGTGTAGTTTCTGGTGAAATGCCAGCTGGATTTGAAGTTGAAGCTTTAAAGGCTCAATCAGTTGCAACTAGGACTTATGTAGCAGCAAAAAGAGGTAGACCTTGTGATATAGCAAAGGGTGGAGATGTTTGTGATACAACTCATTGTCAAGTCTATATAGGGAAAGAAGAAAGAATAACAAAATGGGAAGATAAAGGGCAAGAGTATTGGGATAAAATATCTAAGTCTGTGGATGAAACTAAGGGAAAAGTATTAGCTTATAACAAGGAGCTAGTTCAATATCCGCAATTCTTTTCAACTAGCTCTGGAAAAACAGAAAATTCAAAAGATGTATTTTCAAGTGATCTTCCTTATTTAGTTTCTACAGAAAGTACTGGAGAAGAAGAGGTAGCCCCTAGGTTTAATGGTGAACTTAAATTAGATATTAACAAGTTTGTAGAAACAATCAATGCTAAGTTTCAGGATGCAAAGTTAACAGTTAATAATTTAAGTGAACAAATAAATGTAATTAGTAGAAGTGATGCTGGTGGAATAAAAGAAATTAAAGTAGGTGGAGCCACTTTAAGGGGATTAGATTTTAGATTAGCTATAGGATTAAATTCAACTAATTTTCAATATACAATAAGTAATGATGAGATTATATTCGAGACTAAGGGTTATGGACATGGAGTAGGAATGAGTCAGTGGGGAGCTAATGTTATGGCTAAGAATGGATCTGATTATAGTTCAATATTAAAGCATTATTATACAGGCATTGATTTAGAAGAACTTAAGTTTAATGAATAATAAATGGTAGATAAAGCATAATTCAGGAGAAAACTCCTGCGGAGTTTTATAAATTGTTAAAAACCCCCTATTTAAAAAATAGAGGGTTTTTCTATATAGAAATTATTTCTAGTAATTCTGGAAAAATTACATCCATAAATATCAAGTACTAATTACTAAAAGAAGTTGTTTGAAGCAACTTCTTTTTTGTTGCTTATTAAACTAGGAATATCTCGGCTATAGATGAGGTCTCAGATATAACTTCTTTTTTATTATAGGGTATTAAAACCTAAGAAATAGTCAAGAATTATAGCATAAATATCTTGCAAATAGAGTGTAAATATAAACAGCTAAATTATCAGATGTTGTAGAAATTTGATGAAAACAAATCTTAACTAAATTGTATTAATTTATTATATCAGGCAAGAATAGAAAAAGGAGGTGTTAATATGCAGATTAACAATAAAGATAAGGTAAAAGACTTTTTTAGGAAGGAGGGCTTTTATTTAATATTATTCCTTTGTTTATGCGTAATTGCAACAGTTGCAGTTATAACTACTAAGAGAAATAAAGCTTTAGAGGAAGGTAACAATAATCAAAGTGAGTTTACTTTAAATGTTGATAAAAATGAGTCTTCTGAAGTTAAAAAGCAAAATGCTGAAAGAGTTGAAGGTAATAGTGACGATGAATTAGCTGAGGGAAGTTCTGATTCTTTAGATGAGGGAGTTAATGTGTCAGCAGGCACTAATACTGAGGTGTTATTCTCAAATCCTGTGGAAGGATTAGTATCAAGAGGATATACATATCCAAAGCCTCAAGCAATGAGTGATGGTACTAGTAGAAATATTAGAGGAGTAAATATCCAAGCTGCAATTGGAACAGAAGTAAAGGCTGCAGCTATAGGAGAAGTTAAAGAAGTTTCTGCTAAAACTGAAGATGGAGATTATGTAATAATAGCTCATGCAAATGGATTATATACAAAGTACTCAAATTTATCTAAGGATATAAAAGTGAATGTTGGGGATAAGGTAACAGAAGAGACTGTTATTGGAACTGTAGGAGAAAGCTCTAAGATATTCACTAATGAAGATTTTGGAGAGCATTTAAACCTTCAAGTATATGATTCAGATGGAAAAGATTTAGATCCAACAGCATATTTTACTTTTAATGAAGAATAATAAATTTTAATTCATCAGCTCTTTATTGAGCTGATGAATACAAAAATAAATCGAGTATAAAAGGGAGGTAATTTTTTTGAAAGATTATATAGAAGAGAGAGTCTTAGAAGTAGCAAAGTATATAATAGAATCAAAAGATACAATTAGAAAAACTGCTAAAGTATTTGGAGTAAGTAAAAGTACTATTCATAAAGATATGACTGAAAGATTACCTAAGATCAATCCAACAATAGCTAAAGAAACTCATTCAATATTAGAACTAAACAAAGCAGAGAGACATATTAGAGGTGGAAAAGCCACGAAGATGAAATATAAGGCAGCAGATTAATTAGTAATGTTATAGTAGATTTTGTAATTAAAAAGGTGAAATATATTGAAGGATAACCATATTCCATATATAATAAGAAATAGGGCAAATATTGTAAAATAATCATTTTAAATATTAATTATTAGCGTTTTAAAGATTAGGAGTGAACGGAATGTGGTTTTTGAGAAATAGGGGCGATTTAGGAATAGACTTAGGTACAGCAACAGTATTAGTTTATTCAGAAGGCAAGGGAATTATATTAAAAGAGCCTTCAGTTGTAGCAATAAACAAAAATACAAATAAGGTACTAGCTGTTGGGGAAGATGCCAGAAAAATGATAGGAAGGACACCAGGTAATATAGTAGCTGTTAGGCCACTAAAAGATGGTGTTATTTCTGACTATGATATTACTGAGAAGATGTTAAAGGCATTTATTAGAAAAGCATATGGAAAAAGTAAAATAAAAGCTCCTAAGGTAATGGTATGTGTTCCATCACAAGCAACAGAAGTTGAAAAAAGAGCCGTTATAGATGCAGCTAGAAACTCTGGTGCAAAGAAAGTTCATCTAATAGAAGAGCCTTTAGCAGCTGCTATTGGAGCTGGTTTAGATATAACTAAACCAAATGGTTCAATGGTAATTGATATTGGTGGAGGAACTACTGATATTGCTGTAATCTCTTTAGGGGGAGTTGTAGTAAGATCATCTATCAAAGTAGCAGGAGACACTTTTGATGATGCTATAATTAGGTTTGTGAGAAATAAGTATAAAATATTAATTGGTGAAAAGACAGCAGAAGAATTAAAAATAAGTATAGGATCAGCTTTTAAAGGTTCAATAGATGCAACTAGCAATGTACGAGGAAGAAACTTAATTACAGGACTTCCAGATGACGTAGTTATAAGTTCTAAAGAAATCAATGAAGCTTTAAAGGAATCTGTAACGCTAATAGTTGAAAGTGTTAAATCAGTATTGGAAAAAACACCACCTGAGCTTGCTTCAGATATAATAGAAAAAGGTATATTAATGACTGGTGGAGGTTCATTACTTAATGGATTAGATAAGCTAATTGAACATGAAACAGGAGTTAGTGTTGAAGTAGCTAATAATTCTATAGAAGCTGTTGCAGAAGGAACAGGAAAGGTTTTAGGATATATAGATAAGTTAGATGGAAACTTATCAGATAACGAAATTGCATTAGTAGAGTAAATTATAGATTTATATAATAATTTAGAGTTTTAATTCTAAGTTATTAGTGATTTGAGATAGAACATAGTTTAGTATACATTTTAATGTTAATTAGGCTGTCTTTTAGACAGCCTCACTTGGGAGCGTAAAGCTCCTTTTTATTTTCTATCAAAGTTAATTGAATACATTATGGAAGAAGCAATAACCTTAGCCATTTCCATAACAAAGTGTAGTCTAATGGATCTATTTGAAAAAAAAGTAGAGTCCTCACTATCATCTATAATACCTACTATAGAAGCTTTACCTACTTTAGGAAGAACTTTACCTACGCCTCTACCTGGATATATGGGTTCATTTCTAATGCATATTGTACCAATAGATTCTCCATGTCCAAGTGAAGCATCTACTCCTAAAATATTATTATTTGAGTTAGGGTGAAGAGCTTTGATTTTATCCAATTCTTTATGAATATTTAATGCATGAATAGGAGATTCAATTGTGCCATATATAGGTAGGGAACATTTTTGGTCTTTCAAATAGGTTCCTACTAAAGGACCTAAACAATCCCCTATAAACTTATCAGTTCCTATACAAACGATAATTGTATTTTCATTAATATATTTTTTTAAATGATTAGAAATTTCAATATGAGCATCAGGAATATTATAGTGAATTGTATTTTTTATAGTAAACACCCCCTCATTATATCAATATATGAGGTCTTTATAAAAAATATAATTAAATGTATAAAAAAGAATATTTTAGATAAAAGTTAAGAAAAGGTTAAAAAGGGTTATATATTTTTATAAAATAAGATATTAGTATTAAATGAAAGAAATAGAGAGTATATTAGAATAAAATAAGAATAATTAGGCTAAATCCTTGAAAAACGCACTTGAAATTAGGAAACAATAAATATATACTAATCATTGTCAGTTGAGGCGGTAAGCTTTTATAACTGAAATTTAATTAAATAAATTGACATGGGGGAGTTCCCGAGTGGCCAAAGGGGGCAGACTGTAAATCTGTTACGTTTCGTTTCGATGGTTCGAATCCGTCCTCCCCCACCATT
>OGSQ01000108.1_pt1 | contig 55642 bp, 53 predicted proteins | sample 1573921 | NCBI WGS metagenome assembly OGSQ01 (sample SAMN03295832, study PRJEB24534) | human gut metagenome | isolation source: fecal sample 7 from infant 4 | host: Homo sapiens | place: USA: Pittsburgh, PA | collected 2014-07 | reverse complement strand
GTAAGGTAAAAGATAGCTTTTGTGAGTATTTATGAAAAAATATATATTATTAAGTAGATTTTTAGAGAATTTTATATAAAAGATAATATATTAAGTATAATTATAAATAAAATACAATTGGATATTGATTATAATTTATGGTATAAAAAGTAAAAATAGGGTATAATTATTTTATATATACTTTTAGCTAGAAGGGAGAGAATTTTATGAAAGAAAAGGTTAAAGCATTTTTTGCAGCTATAGGATACTTAATTATAGCATTATTATCTCAATTATCAGTAGCCACTATTGGTGGAATAATTATAGGTATATTCTATGTAATAAATGAAATGGGGAATACTACTAATGGTATAAATCCTATTAACCCAGACTTAGATAGTCTTATACAATTTACCTTAAGCGTAACAAATATTTTTCTGTTAATTTCATCCGTATTAACTATTCTTATTCTATTTTTAATTTATAAAATAAGAAAGAAAAATTGTAGTGATGAGCTTCAACTTAAGAAAACTAGTGGCTTTAATATTGGCTTTGCAATTATTTTAGGTATTTCTTGTTGGTTATTTAATTCAGGAGTATTAAGTTTAATTGATGAAGCAGGACTATTTTCAAGTCAATTTCAGTATATGGAAGATTTATTGGCACCACTTAGTAGTGGTAGTTTAATTCTTTCTATTATTACAGTTGGAATCATTGCACCTTTTGCAGAGGAATTTTTATTTAGAGGAGTTATTTATAACACTTTAAGTAAGAAGATATCAATAAGATGGACTATAATAATACAAGCTATATTATTTGGGGTTTTCCATTTTAATTTCATTCAAGGTGTGTATGCAACACTTTTAGGTTTAGTATTTGGATATGTTACTTATAAGACAAAGTCCTTGTGGCCAGCTGTTATTATGCATATACTTAATAATTTAATTGCAACTATAGCACCATATGTTTTAAGTCAAAGTTTTGGTGGAACTATGGTTTATATATTATTTGCTATAATAGGAGCTATTGGAATAATTATAGGAGTATTTTTCACTAAAACTAAAAATATAGATGATGAAGAAATAATAAGCTTTAATAGTACTAATAATTTTAATTAATTTTAAAGAGCTAGGATACATTTTTAAATGTATCTTAGTTCTTTTTTCTTGCTTATATATAAAAAATGCTATAAAATAATAATAAATAGTAATAAACGATAACAATTAATAATAAATAGTTATAAGAAGGTGCATTTTTGTGTTTATGGAAGAAAGGCTTGAGGATATATTAGCTATTCTTAAAAGAGATGGAAAAGTTAGAGTTAAAGACTTAAGTGAAAAATTTAATGTTTCTGAAGGCATGATTCGTAAGGATTTATGTAAATTAGAACAATATGGTGGTATAAAAAGAACCTATGGTGGTGCAATTTTAGAAAGAAAAATAGAGCATAATGAAAATACTTCATCTAGGGTAATTATGAATTTAGATGAAAAAGAAAGTATTGCTAACATAGTAATTAATGAAATAGAAGAAGATGATGTTATTTTCTTAGATATTTCTAGCACAAATTATATGGTTTCTAATATGCTTACTAACTTTAATAAAAAAATAACTATAATAACTAATATGAATAGAATAGCTATGGAATTTGATTTTAATCCTAATATAGATATAATTCAAATAGGGGGAACCTATAATAAAAGACTTGGAGGAACAGTTGGAGCTTTTTCTATTGAAGAAATTAAAAAGTTTAAAATAGATAAAGCCTTTATAGGGGCTGGAGGTATTAACATAGAAGAGAATTTTATAAGCAACTTTAACCTAGACGAAGCAGAAACAAAGAAGGCTATAATTAATGCTAGTAGAGTGACTTATTTATTAGGAGATAATAATAAATTTTATAAAGATGGTTCATATAAATTTACAACATTAAATGAGATTGAATATATAATTACGGATAAAGAGCCAGATATAAATATAATGAAAGCTCTTAAGGAAACAAAAGTTAAACTATTGTATTAGAAGGAAGGAATTTGAAAATGATAAAATTAATAGCATCAGATATGGATGGAACATTGTTAAACGAAAAAAATGAAATAAACCAGGAGTTTTTTGATATTTATCATAAGCTTGTGGAAAAGGACATAATATTTGCAGCAGCCAGTGGAAGGCAGTATTATAATCTATTAAAAAGATTTGAAAAAATAAAAGATAATATGATGTTTATAGCAGAGAATGGTACTTTTGTAGTATATAAGGGTGAAGAAATTCTGGTTAATGCTTTAGATAAAAATATTGCAATAGAGCTTATAAAAATAGGTAGAACTATAGAAAATGCTTATGTTATTGTATGTGGTAAAAAATCTGCTTATATAGAAAGTAGCGAAGAGAGATTAGTTAAAGAAACAAAAAAATATTATGAGAGATATGAAATAGTAGATGATTTAACTAAAGTAGAAGATGATATATTAAAAGTAACAATATGTGATTTTTCAGGATCAGAATTTAATAGTAATAATTATTATAATGAATATAAGGACAAGCTTCAAGTAACAGTATCAGGAGAAATTTGGCTTGATATAACTGCTAAAGGTGTTAATAAGGGAGTTGCAATAAATAAAATTCAAGATATGCTAGATATAGATCATAAAGAAACTATGGTATTTGGAGATTATCTTAATGATTTAGAAATGATGGGCAGTGCTTATTATAGTTTCGCCATGGAAAATGCCCATGATGATTTAAAGAAGGTTTCTAGATTTATTGCTAAGAGCAATAATGATAATGGCGTAGTAGAAGCTATAAAAGAAGTAGTAAAATTTTAGTTTGGAAAATTTAATACATATTAAATAAGAAATGGAGCTGTTGTAACAGCTCCATTTTTCATTGTGCGAAAGCATCATTTTACTTCTTCTAATAATATAACTCCATTTTTATTAGGCGATATATTAACTTTTCCATTTTTAACAGTATATTTTTTACCTGTATAAAAATCCTTTATCTTAGTATCATCATCCCAAACTGAAGAAACATCTATTTCAGATTCATCATAAGCTTCAGTTGATATAACCACCTTATCATTTATATTATTTTTATTATATGTTCTACTAAAAGCATAAGGAGAACTTTGAAGCATATTATGGTAACCAGCTCCAATAGAAATATGATTGGATCTAAATTGGCCAAGCTTTTGCCAATGTGATAAAACTTCTTTATCCATTGAGTCCCAATTCATATCTGACCTTGAAGGTTGGTCCTTAGCTGTAGTAACAGTATTAGTAGACGCCTTTCTGTTTGATTCATCACCATAGTATATTTCAATTCCACCTGGAGTCATTATTAATTTAGTTCCAAGATTAATCATATTACCTCTTGTTAGTCCAGTATCGTGGGAAGAAATATAACTTAGAACATTAAATTTACCATCATTATTTATTTTGTTAGCATATTCAGAATATATTTCTTCAAGATATTCTAAGCTATCACCTTTAGGAAAATCGAAGTTAATTATAGAATCAAAACCATTATCATAATACTGATTTTTATCTAAGCCTTGTCCAAAAACTTCACCTGTCATCCAAAAGTCATCTGACCATTTGGCACCAGGTTTATCTGGATTATTTTCCCTCCAAGTTTTTAAGGCTTTATTACTTTCATCTTTTAATTCTTGCCATCTATAAATATCAATATGTTTAGCGGTATCAGCCCTAAAACCATCTATTCCAAATTCCTCTACCCAAGCAGCAAGCCATTTAATAATATATGTTGAAGGATCTACATTTAAATCAGTTCTATATTTTACTGCTGAAGGAACTATCCAATCTTCATTATTTTCAACTTTATCTTTTTCCCATTTTCTTTCAAGAATTGGTGGAAGAGATACTGGTTCTTTTGATTCGGTTTTAATATCTGGTAGTCCAGATAAATTCATAGTAATATCATTATTTCCACCAGAAGTATAACCAGGAAGTCCAGCTCTTATCCAATCAGTTCCCCACCATTTAGCCCACTCCTCTTTAGAGCCAGCATAATCTACAATTGTCTTATTATAAGTATCATAATTTTCAAATTCACTTGGTTGCCAATTTCCAATATCAATAGAGGGATTTTTTAAAGGCTTAAAGTCGTAGTCTGACATGTCTTTTAAATTAGAATAACCTGTATGATTAATAACTACATCTAGAACAACTCTAATACCTTTAGAGTGAGCAGTATCAACAAATTCTCTCATATCTTCTACAGTACCCATATTTTTATCAATAGATGTCCAATCTAAAGCATAATAGCCATGATATCCATAATGAGCAAAGGAACCAGAGTTATCTCCAGAAATAAATCCATGGATTTGCTCCACAGGTGAAGTTATCCAAATAGCATTAATACCTAAATCATTAAAGTAATTTTCTTTTAATTTTTTTGTTAATCCTTTTAAGTCTCCACCATGAAAGGTACCAACTGTTGAACCTTTTGCATCTATTGAAAGACGTTCATAGGAATTGTTGTTACTTTTGTCACCATCATAAAATCTATCTGTCATAACAAAGTATAAGCTTAAGTTGTCCCAAGAAAAGTCTTTGTTTTCATAAGGGGCATTATTTTTATTAATATAAATAAAAATTGTTGCTGGAATAATTAATATAAATGTAATGATAACTGATATATATATCACTCTCTTTTTTGCCATGGAAACACCTCTTTAAGATAATATAATTAGAATTTATCATACTAAGGCTATGATAACAATTACAAAGGAGCTTTAAATAGCTTTTTTGGATTTGGATACAAAATAATAAGAAAAAATTAGATAATAATAACATTAAAAGGACTTTAGTCCTATGATTTTATGACCATAATAACCTAATAAAGGACTTTAAAAAGTTAGGTATTAGTACGAGAATATAGATATAAAATAAGATGTTAGAATTAGAATAAAATTTAGACCAAGTATATAATAAAAGGAGGCTAAATGTGGATTCTATTGAAATAAATGATATTCTTTCAACTACAGTATTATATGAAGGCTTTGCGTATTATAGTAATGTCTTTAACTTTTCTAATGATAGTATTAACAAACTAAAAAAAATAGCTTATAAATATAAAGATTATGATGCAAATACTATGGAAAATGAAGAGGACACATATTTAGAAAATGATAATTCATATTTAAGAGAATTTACATATAAATTTACAAGCTTTATTTCAATTGAAAAATTAATATATCCATCTGTTAATAATGATATCATTAGTTATGAAGTTATAGATTTATCAGGTGACAAAGAAATATTAATACTATCAAGTGAAAATGTTAATATAAATAATGAAAACATAGAAATTAGACTAAATAATATTAAAGTTAATTATATTAAAGTAAGAATAAAAAGTAAAAACAATATATGGCCAAAGGTTTCAGATATTAAAATAATAAAAAATATATGTTAATAAGTATAAAAACTTATAAATTGATTTCAAAAGAATTATTGCCTTTACATGTAAGAGATAAAAATATAATGTTATTGTGACTTATAGGTTAATATGTCACCTTAACTATATTTTTATCTCTATTTTTTATTTTTTAGGAATTTATAAAAATATTACCCTGTTAATAATTTTTTATAAATTCCTTTCCTTCAGTATTCGAGGATATAGATATTATCTTCTGGCGACTTGGAGCCTGCGACGGAGCAAAGAAGATAATATCTATATCCTTTTTTACGTCTATTTAATCATAGCTTTATTGACTTTTAGTTAAAATTTAATATATTATAACAAAAAAAGAAGAATATAATTAGGTGATTTTAATGAAGTATAAAAATGAAGTTCAGGCCATTATTGATAATATAGAAAAGGTAGATAAAAAAGCAATAGAAGATGCTAGAAAACGAGTAGCTTCTTTAGCAAAGCCTTTAGGAAGCTTAGGGAAACTTGAAGATTTAGCTATTAAGTTGTCTGGAATTACTGGTAAAGTAAAAAATAAAATAGATAAAAAATGTATAATAATATTATCTTCTGATAATGGAGTAGTGGAAGAAGGAGTTGCATCATCTCCACAATATGTGACATTAGCACAAACTATTAATTTTTCTAAAGGCCTTACTGGTGTTGCAGTTTTAGCAAAGGAAAATAATACAGATTTAATTGTTGTAGATATTGGAGTTAATTGTGAAGGAGAAATTCCAGGAGCAATTAATAATAAGATTAGAAAAGGTACATATAATATAGCAAAGGGAGCTGCTATGAGTTATGAAGAAGCTTTAAAGGCTATTTATATAGGAATTGATTTAGTAAGAGATGCTAAGAAAAAAGGATATGACATCTTAGGGGTTGGAGAAATGGGCATTGGCAATACTACTACAAGTAGTGCAGTTTTAGCTTCCATAGTAGATTGTGAAATAGACGAAGTGGTTGGTAAGGGAGCTGGTCTTACAGATGAAGCTTTCATACTTAAGAAAAAGGTAGTAAAGAAGGCAATAGAGATAAATAAGCCAAATAGAGAAGATCCAATAGATGTAATTGCTAAGGTTGGAGGCTTTGATTTAGCTGGAATGGTAGGAGTTTATTTAGGAGCAGCTTATTATAAGCTTCCTATTGTAATAGATGGATTTATTTCAGTAGTAGCAGCCTTAGTAGCAACTAAATTATGCGATAATGTTAAAGATTATTTAATTCCATCACATCTTTCAAAAGAAATAGGCTATAGTATTGCTATGGATAATATAGGCCTTGAGCCAATGTTAAATTTAGATATGAGACTAGGGGAAGGGAGTGGTTGCCCCATAGCCTTTTCAATAGTTAATTATGCTTGTGCTATGATGAATAATATGGCTACCTTTGCTGAAGCGGAAATAGATCCAAGCTATTTGGAGAACATTAAAGATAAAAAAAATTATATTGTTGATAAATAGAAAAAGGGTTGAATAAAATGATTATATTATTAGTTGGTGGTTCTAAAAGTGGAAAATCTATGGCAGCTCAAGGTTATGCAAAAAAGTTGGAAAATAAAGAAGGAATATTATATTATCTTGCAACTATGAAGCCTTCTGACCTAGAGGATAACAGTAGAATAGAAAGACATTTGTTAGATAGAGAAGGCTTTGGATTTACAACTATAGAAAAAGATAGGGATTTAAAGGATATAGTGTATAAATTAAATAATAAAGATACTATTTTATTAGATAGTATTACTTCTTTAGTTACTAACGAGATGTTTTGTGAAGGTAATTTTATACAGAATATAAGTGAAAAGATATTTGAAGATATAGCTTTTATAAGTAAAAAGGTAGAAAATTTAATAATAGTTACTGATTATTTATTTAGTGATGGAATTATTTATGATAATTATACAGAAACCTTTAGAAAGGAAATAGGAAGGCTAAATATTAATTTAGCAAAGTTTTCAGATATTGTTATTGAATGTAGCTTCAATAATGAAATAATACATAAAGGTAGAGAGTTGGTAGGAATGTTAAAATGAAGAATTTAATTAATGGTTTTATAATGGCTTTAAGCATGTTTACGATATTACCAGTACCATATAAAGCATGGAAGGATGATGCAGTTAGGCATATGATGAAGTTATACCCTTTAGTTGGTATGGTTGTTGGACTTATAAATTATATAGTATTTAGACTTACAGAGTATTTTAACCTTTCCATTATTTTAATATCAGCTATAACAATGGTTATACCTTTTGTTATAACAGGAATGTTACATTTAGATGGGTTTATGGATGTAAGTGATGCATTATTGTCTAGAAGGGATAAGCAGGAAAAGGTAAGAATTCTTAAAGATCCTAATACTGGGGCATTTTCGGTTATTTCCCTTGGAATATTATTTATAATTGATTTTGCTGCTACCTATACTTTAGTAGAAAATAAATCTAACATAATTGGAATTATTATCATACCTATTATATCAAGAAGTCTAATGGGGCTTATGTTACTAAAAAAAGAAGCTATGAAGGAAAGTTCATTAGGCTCTTATTTTAAAAAGGGAACTGGAAAAGTTGATATATTAATTTTATATATATTTTTAATAATATCTTCAGGCTTATTTATGCTATTAGGAATAAAGTTTATCCTAGTACCTTTAGCAATGATAATTATTGCTATTCTTTCTGTAGAGAAAAGTATTAGGGAACTTGGAGGAATGTCAGGGGATATTGCTGGCTATGGACTAGTACTAAGTGAAGTATTAGGAATATTGGTCTTATCGATTATTTAGTTAGGAGTGATAGCTTTGATTTTAATTTTCGGAGGAGCTTATAATGGAAAATTAAGTTTTGTGAAAGAAAAGTTTAATATTACAGAAGATGAAATTTACACAATAAATGATGAATTAAATAACATGGATATAGATTTCACTAAAAGTGTAATTAATGAATTTCATAAATTTATATATAAGCTTTCTTTAAAAGGAATTGATGCCACAGAGTATATGATGAAAAATAAGGAACTTTTTAAAGATAAAATAATTATATGTGATGATATTTCCCAGGGAATAGTTCCATTAAAAAAAGAAGATAGAATGTGGAGAGAAAATACAGGAAAGTGTCTCCAATATATAAGTAAGACTTCTAAAACTGTTTATAGGGTTTTCTGTGGAATAGCAATGGTGCTTAAAGATGAGTAAGATTGAAGTAATATTAATAAGGCATGGAAAAACCATTGCTAATGAAAAAAGGTTATATTGCGGTAAAACAGATTTATCATTAAGCGACAATGGAATAGAAGAATTAAAAAAATTAAAGGAAAGCCTTAATTATCCAAAATGTTATAAATACTATACTAGTGGAGCTAAGAGAGCAAATGAAACCTTTAAGATTCTTTATGGAAATAATGATTTTATAGAATTAAGAGGTTTCTTTGAATATGACTTTGGAGAGTTTGAAATGAAATCCTATGAGGACTTAAAGGAAGATGAAAGATATATAGAGTGGATAACAGATAAGTCAGGAGAAATAAGGTGTCCTAAGGGTGAAAGTAAGAATACTTATAAAAAAAGGATAAGAGAGCAGTTTATATCTTTTATTAAAGATATAAATAATAAGAAAATCAATTCAGCTTTATTGATTTCCCATGGGGGAACTATAGGTACAATATTAGAAGAATTTTATGATAACAGTAAAAACTTTTATACTTGGCAACCTAGCTTTGGACAAGGATATAAAACTACAGTAGAGTTTTTAAATAATAAATTTGAAATTACAAAGGTTGAAGATATAAAGAATATATAAAGGTTAGGAAGAAGAAAATGAAGGAATTAACTATAGGGTTTTTATTAGATTTAATAATAGGAGATCCACAAAATCCCTTTCATCCAATTAGGTTTATAGGGAGTTTGTGTAGTAGTTTGGAAAAAATCTTTAGAAAAATACTAAATAATTACTTAAAAATTGCAGGTTTATTAACTTGGATTTTTTCAGTAGTCATAGTTTACATAATAAGTTCTGCTATTTTAAAGCTTAGTTTTAATATTAATTATATTTTAGGTATTGTTATTAGTGGAATAATGATTTATTTTACAATTTCAGCTAAGGCCTTAAAGGTAGAAGGCTTAAAAGTTATAAAATTTTTATTAAAGGATGATTTAGAAGGGGCAAGAAAACAACTTTCATATATAGTTGGAAGAGATACTAATTCATTAGATAAAGAAGGAATATTAAGAGCAGTAGTTGAAACTATAGCAGAAAATATGTCAGATGGTGTTGTAGCACCATTATTTTATGCTGGATTGTTTGGAGCTCCCTTTGCTTTTGTATATAAAGCTGTTAATACTATGGATTCTATCTTTGGATATAAAAATGATAAATATAAAGATTTTGGATATTTTCCAGCTAAGCTAGATGATATATTTAATTATATACCAGCTAGGATTACAGGATATTTAATAATTATAGCAGCTTTTATATTAAAGTTGGATTATAAAAATTCTTATAAAATATACTCTAGAGATAAATATAATCATAGTAGTCCCAATAGTGCCCATCCTGAAGCAGCAGTAGCAGGAGCTCTAGGATTAAAGCTAGGAGGAGCAAATTATTATTTTGGTAAATTAGTAGAAAAGCCAACTATAGGAGATAATATAAAAAATATTGATATTTCAGATGTTTATAAAACTAATAATATATTGTATTTAGTTACAATCTTAAGCTATTTAGTTGCTGTTGTATTAAATTTAATTGGAGGATTTTAAATGAGTAAGGTAGTTCATGGTGGAAATATAGATGAGATATCTAGAAATTTTAATTTAGATAAAAGTAAGCTTATTGATTTTTCTGCTAATATAAATCCTTTAGGAATTAATACTAGAGTTAAAGACATAATAATAAAGTCTTTAGATGAAGTTGAAAAATATCCTGATATTACATATTTTAATTTGAAATCAGCAATAAGTGAATTTGAAGGCGTAGAAAACAAAAATTTAATTTTAGGAAATGGAGCTGCAGAAGTTATTTTTAATTTAGTTAGAGCTGTAAAGCCTAAAAAGGTATTATTACCTGCACCTACTTTTGGAGAATATGAGGAAGCAGCTTTAAGTGTAAATAGTGGAATTAAGTATTATCACTTAAAAGAGGAGAAAAATTGGATTATTGACGAAGAAATAAATAGTTACATAAATGATGATATAAACATGGTTTTTATTTGTAATCCCAATAATCCTACAGGAACTCTTACTAGTAAAGAAACAATTATAAATATAATTAAAAAAGCAAAATTTACCAATACAATTGTTGCAGTAGATGAATCCTTTTTAGATTTTATAAAGGAAGAAGAAAATTATTCAGCAATTAGATTGATAAAAGAATATGAAAATCTTTTTATAATTAAATCTATGACTAAACTATTTGCAATACCAGGTATAAGAATAGGATATGGTATTTCTAGCAATGAAGATATTCTAAATAAAATAGAAGCTCTTTCAGTTCCATGGAATATTAATGTTTTGGCAGAGAAGGCAGCAATATATTCTTTGAAGGAAAAAGAATATATTGAGAGGACTATTTCATATATTGAAGAGGAAAAGAATTACTTATATAATGAGTTAAATAGCTTTCAGGATATAAAAGTTTTTAAGCCATCTGTTAACTTTATAATGTTTAAAATGAAAATAGAAATTGATTTAAAATTAGAACTTATGAAGAGAAATATCATTATAAGAAGCTGTAGTAACTATGAGGGATTAAGTGATAAGTATTATAGAGTTGCTGTAAGAAAAAGAGAGGAAAATGAAAAGTTAATTCAAGCACTAAAAGATGTTATAAAATAGAATATTATAATTGACATATTATATGATTAATAATATAATTCTAAATGAAATTTAAGCTATATAACTATATAAGGTGCTTTTTTAAAAGCTTAATAGGGAATCAGGTATAATCCTGAGCTACCCCAGTAACCGTGATATGGACGAAATCTATTTAAGCCACTGCTTTATGTAGCGGGAAGGCTAGAGAGTAGGATGAAATTAAGCCGGGAGACCTGCCTTTTATGGGAAAACTATTATCTTCTGAGGGTGGGATAATGGGAATACTATTATATTTTTGAGTTAGTTTTATAATTCAAAATTATAATAAAGGTATTTTAGGGCATACTCTTGGTGTGTCTTTTTTTTATTTTGTAATAAGAATTACAAAATAGCCCTAATAAAATAATTAGGAGGATTTATTATGAAAAAAAGAAGTAGAATTCTTTCATTAGTCTTTGCAATGATGTTTTCTTTAGCATTATTTGCAGGGTGTAGTAATACTACAAAAACTATGACAGATAGGGAAGGAAATGAATTTACTTTACCTAATAAGGTGGAGAAAATAATATCAACAGCACCATCTAATACAGAAGTATTAGTTGCTTTAGGCCTTTCTGATAAACTTGTTGCTATTGATAAGTATTCAGTAGATGTTGAGGGTGTAAATACAGATTTACCACAAATTGATTTTAGAAACCCAGATGCAGAAACATTGATTTCTTTAGAACCAGATATGATTATAGCATCAGGACATAATAAAGCTGGTGAAGAAGATCCATTTAAATTAGTTAAGGAAGCTGGAATACCAGTAGTATATATTCCAAGTAGTGATAGTATAGATGGAATTTATGGTGATATAGAGTTTATTGCTGAAATAACTAAAACTGAAAAGCAAGGAAAAGAAATAATTGAAAATATGAAAAAGGAAGTTGAAGAAATAAAGGCGATAGGAGAAAAAATAACTGATAAGAAAAAAGTATATTTTGAAATTGGTTCAACTCCTACTTTATATAGCTTTGGTAAGGATACTTTCTTAAATGAAATGATTGAAATAATTGGAGCAGAAAATATATTTGCAAATGAAATGGCTTGGATATCACCTACACCAGAATCAGTTATAGCTGCAAATCCAGACGTAATACTTACAAATGTTCCAGATCAAAATGGAGTAAAATCTGTTGATGAAATTAAGAGCCGTGAAGGATGGGATAGTTTAAATGCAGTTAAAGAAGGTAATATCTATAGTATAGATAAAAATACTTCTTCAAGACCTTCACAAAATGTTATTAAGGCATTAAAGGAAATGGCTAAGGCTATTTATCCAAATGAATATAAATAGAGATAAAAAAATTAAGTCATTGATGATACTATCAGTGCCATTAGTATTTTTAATAATTTGTATTGGAACTTCCATTGGAAGTTCCAATATTAGCATTATGGATATTATATCAATAATTGCACATAAATTATTCAATATTAATTTAATGGAAGGCATTGAAGCTAAGGATGTTGCAATAATATGGAGTATTAGATTGCCTAGAGTTTTATTAGCTTTTTGCATTGGTGGAGCTTTAGCAGCAAGTGGAGCAGTAGTTCAATCCATATTAAAAAATCCACTAGCTTCTCCATATACATTAGGAGTATCATCAGGAGCTTCACTAGGTGTAGGACTTTTAATTGTTTCAGGAATAACTATCCCTTTCCTTGGAAATTTCTCTCTACCCCTAGTAGGATTTTTATGTAGTTTAATTACTATGATTATAGTTATAGCCTTTGCTAGTAAGGTTGATAAAAAGTTATCTAATACAACTATTATTTTAAGCGGAATGGTATTTTCATTATTCTTTAACGCTGCTTTAACAACATTAACAGCCTTATTTACTAAGAAAATGGAAGCTATAACTATGTGGCAAATGGGATCATTTTCAATGAGAGGCTGGAGTTATCTTAAAGCTGGAATTCCATTTTTCTTAATTGGAATAATAGGAGTTATGTCTTTTGTTAAAGAAATGGATATTTTAACTTTTGGAGAAGAAGAAGCTAAATCTATAGGAGTAGAAGCAGAAAGGGTAAAAAAATTTCTATTCATTTTTGTAGCAATACTAACAGGTGCTGCTGTGTCCATAAGTGGAACTATAGGATTTGTAGATTTAATTGCACCTCATATAGTAAGAAAGGTTTTTGGCTCAAAACATGCCTATGTTATTCCAATGTCAGTGGTTTTTGGTGGTTGTCTTATGATAATTACGGATTTAATAGCAAGAACTATTATAGTTCCATCTGAATTACCAGTAGGTGCAGTAACTGCAATGATAGGGGCACCATTCTTTGCATACCTATATTTTAAAAAGTCAAAGTAGGTGATTAAATGTTAGAAGTTAAAAATATATATTGTGGTTATAATGGAGAAGATGTAGTAAAAAACGTTAGCTTTAAAGTGAATAGAGGAGAAAATATTTGCATAGTTGGACCTAATGGATGTGGGAAGAGCACCCTTTTAAAAGCTATAGCAAATTTACTTTCTTTTAAAGGAGAAATACTACTAGATGGGAAGGACACTAAATTATTAAAAAGAAAAGAATTAGCTACAAAGGTTTCTTTAATGACTCAAAGTTCAAACATATTATTTCCCTATAGTATATACGAAACAGTTGCTTTAGGACGATATGCTCATTTAAATGGAGTATTTTCAAGACTAAGTAAAAATGATGATGAAATAATAAATAAAAGCTTAGATAAAGTTGGGATTTTAGATATAAAAGATAAACTTATAAGTGAATTATCAGGTGGTCAGCTTCAGAGGGTTTTTTTGGCAAGAGCCTTTGCACAAGATCCTGATGTTATTATATTAGATGAGCCAACAAATCATTTAGATTTAAGATATCAAATAGAAATATTAGATTATTTAAAGCTTTGGGCAAAGGAAAATAATAAAATTGTTGTTGCAGTATTACATGATTTAAACTTAGTCCAAAACTTTGGTGACAAGGTTTTAATGCTTAAAGATGGGACTCTTATTAATAATGGGGATACTAGAGAAGTATTAAATGGAAGAGACTTAGAAGAAGTTTATGGAATAGATATAAAGTCATTTATGTTAAGAACTTTAAATAAATGGAGGTAAATTATGAGTAAAAAGTTTGTTATGTCATATAGCTGTGGAAAGGATAGTACATTAGCATTATATAGAATGATAAAAAATGGCCATAAGCCAGTTGCTTTACTTATAACTGTAGATAAAAAGGTATTAAGGTCTTGGTTCCATGGTGTTCCTCAGGATCTATTAGAAGAGGTTTCAAAATCTTTAAATATACCATTATTATTAGTAAATTGTGAAGGTGAAGAATATAAATATGCTTTTAATAAGGCACTTAAGAAAGCTAAAAATGAGCTAGGAGCAGAAGCTTGTGTATTTGGAGATATAGATTTAGAAGCCCACAGAGTTTGGTGTACAGATAGATGCAATGAAGCTAATATGGAAGCAATTTTCCCATTATGGCTTGAAAATAGAGAAAAGTTAACTTATGAATTTATAGATAGTGGATTTAAGACAGTAATTAAAAATGTAAGATTAGATGTATTATCAACAGAATTCCTAGGTAAAGTATTAACTAAAGAAGTTGTTTCAGATATAGTAGCAGCAGGTTCAGATGCTTGTGGAGAAAATGGAGAATATCATACCTTTGCTTTTGATGGACCTTTATTTAAGTATCCAATTAAATTTAAAGAAAATGGAATTATTACAAATGAAACTCATGGATTTTTAGATATAGTAGGTATTATTAATGAGTAAAAGTATAATGTTTCTTGGAACAGCTTCTTCAGTTGGAAAGAGTACAATAGCAACAGCATTTTGTAGATATTTTAAAAATAAAGGAATGAAGGTTGCACCCTTTAAAGCTCTAAATATTTCTTTAAACTCCTATGTAACTGAAGAGGGCCTTGAAATGGGAAGAGCACAAGTTGTTCAAGCTGATGCTTGTGAAATAAAACCAAGAGCCTGGATGAATCCAGTATTACTAAAACCTAGTGGCAATATGAAAACACAAGTTATTGTAAATGGAAAAGTAAAATGCAATATTGATTCATATAAATATAGGGAGCTTAACAAGGAGTTAAAAGAAGTAGTTAAAGATACTTACGAAGAAATAGCGAAAGAGTATGAGTTAATAGTTTTAGAAGGCTCTGGAAGTTGTGCTGAAATAAATTTAAAGGAAAGCGATATTGCAAATATGCATATGGCAAAGGCAAGTGATTCTCCAGTAATTTTAGTAGCAGATATAGACAGGGGGGGAGTATTTGCCTCTGTAGTAGGAACTATAATGCTTTTAGATGAAGAAGAAAGAAATAGAGTAAAGGGCATTATAATTAATAAATTTAGAGGAAATATGGAATCTTTTAAACCTGCAATGAAACAGCTAGAAGAAATTATAAATATTCCAGTACTTGGAGCAATGCCTTACTTTAATTTAGATATAGAAGATGAAGATAGTGTTACTGAAAGAATATCTAATAAGATTAGTAATTGCAAGGGGATAGACATAGTAGTTATTAGATTGCCTTATATGTCTAATTTTACAGATTTTAATTCTTTAAGCAGATTAGAGAATGTTTCAATAAGATATGTAGATAAAGTACAGGAAATTGGAGACCCTCATTTAGTAATAATTCCAGGAAGTAAAAATACTATTGATGATATTAGATTCCTAAAGGAAAAGGGATTATATAGCAAGATAGTATCTTTAGAAGAAAAGGGAACTATAATTTTAGGAATCTGTGGTGGATATCAGATGATGGGAAATTATATTATAGATGATTTAGGTGTTGAAGGAGAAAAAAGAGTTGAAGGTGGGTTTGGGTTTTTACCTACTACAACTAATTTTAATAAAGATAAAATAACTAAGCAATCCTCTGGAAGAATTGTTTCAAATATTATAGAAGAGATTAATAATGTTGAAGTTTCAGGGTATGAAATCCACAATGGAGAAACTATAGTAAATAATCCTAATAATATATTTATTAAATTAAGTAATGGAGAAGTTGCAGGAGCCATAAATGACAAAGGAAATGCAATGGGTACATACTTGCATGGAATTTTTGATAATGGGGATTTTATTAAGCGTTTTATTAAAACCTTGATAATTAAAAATAATATTGAAGAGGACTATAATGAAGTTAGTACATATAGAGAGTACAAGCTTAATGAACTAGATAAGTTATCAAAGGTATTAGAGGAAAATATAGATATGGTAAAAGTTAAAGAAATTCTTAAGATATAAAGGAAAGCTTATAAATTCCTTAAAAATAAAAAAAATTAGCACAATATAATTATTATATTGTAAAATATATGTATTAGAGAAAAATAAATAAGACATAAAATGGGGTGGTTTTATGAGAAACTTTATTAAAAATATTATCTTTAAGTATAATATAAATGAAATAAAGTGGCTAGATTTAGCTTGGTTTATTATTTTGCCAATAATAAATATTAATTATGTAATAGCGGGAGCACTAGCTAAGAGTGGTAAAGATCTATCATTAACTCTAGATAAAGAAATACCATATGTATCTGCATTTATTTTCCCATATATATATTGGTATGCTTTTGTTTTCTTGGGATTAGTATTTATTTTATCAAAAGATAGAAAAAGGTATTTAAGATCTCTTATGGTGATTTATATAAGTATGTGTATTTGTTATTTATTCTATTATTTTTATCCAGTGGAGATATCAAGACCTATAATTTCTAATAATACATTACCTAATAGATTAGTTAATTTAATATATGAAGCTGATAGACCCTTTAATTGTTTTCCTTCAATTCACGTATTAAACACATATATTATTATTAGGTTTACAAGGATTAAAGATAATAAATCATGGTTTATTTATACAAGTATAATAGGTATATTAATAATTTTATCTACATTATTTATAAAACAACATTTTATTCTAGATGGAGTTGCAGCTATTATTATTGCTGAAATTGTTATTTTTGCAACTAAAAGAATAGAGGACAAGTATATAGAAAGAGCTTTAAATTTACCTTATAAAATTGCAACTAGAATAAAAAAGAAAATAGACATACCTATCAATTAAAATAAAAATTAAACAAATTTAATATATGTAATATATAAAAGATATGAGCAGTTCAATATGCTTACTCCTATCTTTTACATTTTTATTATGAAATTATTAAAAAAATTATATAGAGTATTTACAAATAATAATCACTATTATATAATAAAAGCACCGAAAAAATAAATTATATAAATTGAATAATTTAGGAGGAGTTCATTAATGAAAAAATTCGTTTGTACAGTATGTGGATATGTATATGAAGGAGAAATGGCACCAGCACAATGCCCAATATGTAAGGCTGGATCAGACAAGTTTGTAGAACAAACAGGAGATTTAGCTTGGGCTGATGAACATAGAGTTGGAGTTGCTAAAGATGTAGATCCAAGAATTATGGAAGGATTACAAGCTAACTTTATGGGAGAATGTACAGAAGTAGGAATGTACTTAGCAATGTCAAGACAAGCTGATAGAGAAGGATTCCCAGAAGTTGCAGAAGCATATAAGAGAATAGCATTTGAAGAAGCAGAACATGCTGCAAAGTTTGCTGAATTAATTGGAGAAGTAGTAGTTGCTGATACAAAAGCTAACTTACAAGCTAGAGTAGATGCAGAACACGGCGCTTGCCAAGGTAAGAAAGATTTAGCTACATTAGCTAAACAATTAAACTTAGATGCTATACATGACACAGTACATGAAATGTGTAAAGATGAAGCTAGACATGGACAAGCATTCAAGGGATTACTTGATAGATATTTTGGACAAAACTAATATTTAAATATTCAAAGGAACTGTAAAAGCAGTTCCTTTTTTTATTATACGAGGAATTTATAAAAATATTACCCTGTTAATAATTTTTTATAAATTCCTTTCCTTCAGTATTCGAGGATATAGATATTATGTTCTGGCGACTTGGAGCCTGCGAGGTCGCAAAGAATATAATATCTATATCCTTTTTTATGAATTAACACTCTTAGTTTCTATTAAGAGATTATTTTTCTTATCTACAAGCATATTATAGGATAATCCTAATAGTATTAATATTCCACCTAATATTTTCCCTATGGAAATTTTATTATAAGAATAGTAATCTATTATAATTCCTATAGAAAGTTGTCCTATAAATACTAATAAAGATAAAGAAAAATTAGATACTTTAGGAGTAGTGTAGTTTGAAAGTAGAACAACTAATATTCCTATAGCCCCACCTAAATAGGAATAAAAAGGCAGACTTGAATAATTGGTATTTTGTATGTTTAAGTATTCTTTGCTTATTAAAAAGAAAATAAAAGCCACAATTAATCCTGTTAGGTAATTTATATAAGTTCCTTGCAGAGTTCCTATTTCATCAGCAATTCTAGAATTGAAAATCCTTGAAATTACTACGGAAACACCAGCTAATATAGCTATTAATATATATAAATAAAACATAAATACTATCCTCCTTTTAGTAAATAGTCATTACAACTATTCCTAATATAATTAATAATAATCCTAAGATCTTTTCTTTTTTAAAACTTATCTTCTGCATTTTAATTAGTCCAAAACTATCTATAATAATTGAAGAAATAGTTTGTCCTAATAAGCCTAGTGAAATAGTTAATGCTGCTCCAAGAGCACTAAAACTTATATTGTTAAATAAAACAGTAAATACTCCTATTATTCCGGCACTATATAATATTAATGGAATATCTTTACTAAATCTAATTTTATATTTTTTTAATGTTAAAATTAAAGTCAATATAAGAAATCCTAAAATATGAATTACTAAAATCGATGAGTAATTACCTAAATGTTTTGATAAAACTCCATTTAGGCTAATCATTATAGTTATTAATATTCCAGTAAAAAAGGATAAGAAATTATACATGATGTTCCTCCAAAGCTTTTTATTTTCTAGGAATTTATAAAAATATTACCCTTTGAATAATTTTTTATAAATTCCTTTCCTTCCGTGTATGAGGATATAGATATTATATTCTGGCGACTTGGAGCCTGCGACGGAGCAAGGAATATAATATCTGTATCCTTTTTTATATTAATTTAACATATAAGAATTAAATTCTATTATGACATATGTCATAATGAGTATATAATATATTAATAAAATTTAATAAAGAGGTTAATATGAATATAATTAAAGATTTAAAACTAATAGAAAAATATATCACTATTCACAATATAGAGAATTTATTTACTTCATATATCAAAGAAAGCTTAGAACTTCTTTTCTTTGATAAAAGAGAATTAATATTTAAAGAGGGAGATGAAATAGAATATTTAATGTTCTTTGTTGAGGGAAGAGCAAAGGTTTATATGACACTTGAAAATGGTAAGTTGCTATTATTAGATTTCTATAAAGAATTAGATACCTTAGGAGATTTAGAACTAGTAACTAATGACTTGTCAACCTGTAATGTAGAAGCAATAGAACCTTGTGTATGTATAGGGATACCAATAAAATTAATTAGAAATGTTCATATTAAAGATGTTAATTTGCTTAATTTTTTATGTAATTCTCTTGGAGAAAAATTAAAGAGATCCTCTAGAAATGCAAGTATTAATTTACTATATCCATTAGAAAATAGATTAGCTAGCTATATTATTTCTACTGTTGTAAAAGAAGAAAATAAGTATTTTAAATTTGATGATACCTTAACAATTATTTCAGAGCTTTTAGGAACTAGTTATAGACACTTATTAAGAACATTGAATAAATTCTGTGATAAGAATATATTAAAAAGAAATAAAGAGTCATATATTATCTTAGATTACAAGAAATTGAAAAGTCTTTCTGCTGATATATATAGATGATTAATTAACATATATTTTACATAATCTATATTTTTATATATTTTGCATATGATATAATAGAGAATGTTAATTTTAATGAAAAGAGGAAAACATATGAAGATAAAGAAGATATCAACACTTTTAGTTGGGATAATTTTAACAGTGGGATTAGCAGGATGTACAATAACTGGTAGTAATTTACCAGAAGGTGATGTTAAGGTAGTTAATCAAGAAATTCAAGGAGTAGTTGAATTAATATTAAAATCAGCAGACTATGGAAATGATAAAAGTACTGTTGCATCTATGGTATTACCTAAGGATTCTGAATATAATATAAATTTATCAATGGAAAAATACTTAAATGGAGAATTAGTAGAAACTAAGGAAATTGCTAATTATAGCACATCCAACATAGAGAAAGATTCAATTATTCATATAGTAATAAATACAGCCAAAACTAATGATGGTGAAGCTGATAAATCAATATATTCTATTGCAGAAATAGATTCAGAAAATACTAAGGATAGTAAAAATCCAGAATATAAAACAACTAAATATTATGGAGAAGCCATAGATTTTGATTCAAAATCTTCAGTTGCAAAAATAGGAAAAGCTTTAGATGAAGATGTTACCTTAGTTGGATTAGTGAAGTTTAAAGAAGATGATGCTGAAAAGTCTACAATTAATCTAGAAACATATAAGGATGAAGTAAGTAAATATTCTGAAGTTACCATAGTAAATGCAAAAGTAAATAAAAAATAATAACATTAGTATTTATGCAAATCATTCCATAGAAAAAATTAAATTTGATATAATGAATGTAAATTTGTATAATTGTTATGAATTAGAGTAAATGGAGTGAATAAGATGAGACTAAGAAAAAAGCCATGGGCTAGACCTGAATTAGAAGCATGTAATTTTTTTATAGTAAATCCAAGTGAATATAAAGGTAAATGGAGAGATTCATTTAATAATGACAATCCTATATATTTAGAACTAGGATGTGGAAAGGGAACTTTCGTAGCTGTTCATGGATCAGAAAATCCAAATATAAATTATGTAGCTATAGATATTAAGGATGAAGTATTAGTACTTGCAAAGAGAAATATTGAAAAAGCATATGATGAAAAAGGTTTAGAAGTAAACAATTTAAAGTTAATGGCACAAGAGATATTCTTAATTAATGATGTTTTTAGTAAAGAAGATATAGTTGATAGAATATATATTAACTTCTGTAATCCTTGGCCAAAGGAAAGACATAAGAAAAGAAGACTAACATATCCAACTCAACTAGAAAAGTATAAGGAATTTTTATCTAAGGAAGGTAGAATATACTTTAAAACTGATGATGATGAGCTATTTGAAGAATCTTTAGTATATTTTAAAGAATCAGGATTTGAGATAGAGTACATAACTTATGATTTACATAAAAGCGACTTTGTTGGAAATGTTAGAACAGAACATGAAAATATGTTTAGTGAACAAGGTATTAAAATTAAATTTTTAATAGCAAAGAGATAAAGAATAAGGAGCTGTTTTCACAGCTCCTTTATTTACTTAATTTACATATTAATTCTATAGTGTTTAAGAATATATCTATTTCCTTTAGAGAATTATATACTCCAAAGCTAGCTCTAACCATTCCAGGCATTTTACATGTAGTATCAACTAAATGTCTTCCTGATTCTTCAGCTTTTACATTTAATAGTCTTTTTACATATGGATGAGCACAAAAAGCTCCTTGTCTTACTGCTATAGCTCTTAAGCTAGCTAATAGTTTTGCAGATTCTGCATGATAAATATCTTTAATATTAAATACAACTATACCAAGTCTATCATCTATATTTATATTATCAGCATAAGAAATAACATTCTTTATTGAATTAAGACCTTTTATAGTATGCTCTAATAATATTTTTTCATTTTTTTCAATTACATCATAACCTATATTTTCTAATTCCTTCATTGCCTGAACTAAGGCAATAGCACCAAAGAAATTAGGGCTACCAGCTTCATCTTTTTCAGGAGGTGTTAATAGTATTTCTGAATCATCTAAAACAGATTTTACTGTACCTCCACCTTTTAGATCAGAGTTTAATCTTTCAAAATCTTCTTTTAACCCAATAATTGCTCCACTACCAAAGGGTGCATACATTTTGTGAGCAGAAAAGACTAAATAGTCAATGTTATTTTTACTAAAGTCTATTTTTTTATGAGCTACAATTTGAGCACCATCTATTATTAGTTTTGCATTATATTTATGAACAAGATTAGATAAATAAGATAAATTATTTATATAACCTGTAACATTTGAGGCTGCAGTAATAGTGACATATTTAACTAAACCCTTATTTTTATCCAATAAGTATTCTAGTTCATCTAGTTTTAGTCTACCATTTTCATCTACTTCAATATATTTTAAATTGCATTTTCCTCGCCAAGGTAAGTCATTAGAATGATGTTCCATTCTGGTTGTAATAACTATATTACTTTTATCTTCAATCAATATATTTGATAATCTATTTATACCTTCTGTAGTATTATTTACAAAGATTACAGTATATTTTTCTTTAGAAGCATTAAAGAAATCTAAAATATAATCTCTTGATTCAGCAAAAATTTTAGTTGAATACTCTGATTTTTGGCCAAGGCCTCTACCTATTGCACCATATAATTCACAAGCTTTTGTAATTCTATCAAGAACACTTTTAAATACTGGAGTTGTAGCTGCATTATCAAGATTAATTGCTATTATTTTATTGTTATCAATAATTGGTACCTTCTTATCAAGGCCTATAAATAAATGTCTAAAAGAATTATTTGTTAAATCATTCATAGCAAAACCTCCTTTTCTATAATATTCAGTTAAGTATAGTAAGGTGATAAGAAACTAATAAAGTTTGGTCTATTGCAAATAAAAAGAACATATATAAAAATATAGCGTATAATTATAATGAAATATTTTTTGGAGGAAATATATGTATTATAACAATATGAATGGAAATGAAGAAGATTTAAAGTTCATACCATTAAATATAACTGAACCATTCAGAGAAAAAGATTCAACATGGTTTCCTATTATAGATATGGCATTACCTGCATTTAATGAAATTCCAAATAGTTTTGCATTAAAATTTATTACACCTATGGATAATTCTAATTTACAAGGAAATACTTTAAAGACTTTAGATTATATTCAAAATGATAATTCTAATTTACAAAATAATAATCAAGCAGCAAAGAAATTTGAAAAAGATTTTAATTTAGAGTACCCATCAGAAACCTTAAGTGAAGAATTGTTTTCCTATAATAAGGAGGATAAATGTAAAAAAGGGACTAGCAATACAAATAACGAAAATAACAATGCAACAAATATGCAAAAAACTAATAATAAAATGAATAAGTTTAATGAAATTAGCAATTTAAATGTAAGTAATAATTCTAGCGGAATGAATAATCCAAATACAATGAACAATCCTAATTGGATGAATAATACAAATACAATGAACAATTCAAATTGGATAAATAATAATAATGAGACAAATAATCCGAATATGTTGAATAATCCAAATGAAATGAATAATTCGAATTCAGTAAGTCACCCTAATACAATGAATAATCCTAATGGAATGAATAATCCAGGTGCAGTAAATTATCCTAATACAATGAATAATTTAAATGGAATGAATAATCCAAATGCAACTAATAATCCAAATGGAATGCAAAATACGAATATGAAATCAATGATTAATAATAGAAATTATATGGAAGAGCCAATTCATATGGAGCTTTTAAGGAATTTAAGCTTTGGAGATTATTTAACTAAATCTTATAGAGGTGAAGAAGATAATAATTTAGATAAAGTAGATATGATTTATGGATCTATCAAAAATGATAATTCTATAATGGATACTTTTAAGGCCTATAATATTCCTAAACCTATTTATCAGTTAATCACTAAAAAAATAATTAAAATAACTTTAGATGATGAAAATTGTAAAAAGGGGGAATAGTAATGTTATTTCGTCAAAACTTACCTAATTTACAAAGTAAAATAAGATTTATTCATGCAGTTCCGTCAGCACCTACAGTGGATGTTTACTTAAGTGGAATGCCAATGGGAAAGGATTTAGCATTTTCAGATATAACATGTTATGAAAATATTGCACCTGGTACTTATGAATTACAATTGTATAAGCCAGGTACTTATGATAAACCATTAATAACTAAAGATGTAGATATTATGCCTAATAGTAGTTCCACTACCAGCATAGTAACATTAGGTGGAGATTTGGATATTTTCACATTAAATGATGCAAGTGTTAAGGATAAAGTGAAAATTGGAAGCTGCTTTCTAAGATTTATTCATTTATCTCCAAATGCACCATTAATATCCTTATCATTAGTTAATGATATAATTCTTTTTAATAATGTTGAATATTTAGAAACTACAGGATATTATCCACTTTCACCAGCAATATATGACTTTAAGGTTACCTTTTCATCATTTTCAGAATTGTTTAAATATATTAATGATAGAAAGCTTACCAACGGAAAATTTTATACTATATATATTATAGGTTTATTAAATAGAGAACCTAAATTAGGTTATCTTCTTGTGGAAGATGGAAGAGACAGTTAGGGAATGAAGAGTTAATAATGAAATAATTAAAGAATGAAAAAGTAAAATAGATACTTTTTAGTAATTTGTTTCAAATTACATCAAAAATGATACATTTTTAATTTGAGCTGTTTACGACAGCTCCTTTTCTTTTGCTTTAGATAAATAAATATCATATTGCGATGATTTGGAGTTTTTACGAGGTCGCAACGAATATGATATTTATCTCATCTCTTAATGTGAATACATATGGCTTAATATAATCGTTATGATGCCTAAAAAAATAGAGAAAAGGTAGGTCTTATGATATTTATATTCTCTTGCAGTTGGGATAAGTTCTCCAAAGGATATATATAGCATTATTCCTGCTACTAAGGCAAAGGTTATAGCTAAAATTATTTCATTAATATAGGGTCTTAAAAATAGAAAAGCAATAAAAGCACCTAGGGGTTCAGCAAGACCTGAATAAAAGGTATATTTAAAAGCTTTAGCTTTACTATTTGTAGAGTAATAAATAGGCATTGCTATAGAAATACCTTCAGGGATATTATGAAGAGCAATAGCAAGGGCAATAGAAATCCCTAAAGAGGTATTTTCGTAGCCTGAAACAAAGGTAGCAATGCCTTCTGGAAAGTTATGTATCATTAATGCAATCATTGATACAAATCCAACTCTATAAAGTTTATCAGGATTTGAAGTTTTAAAATTTGTAGGATTATCTGGTATAAATTTATCAATAAGTAAAGCAATGATGACTCCAGAAATTAAAAAAAATAAAGCTAGGAAAACTCCTTTCAAATTGCCATGATACTTTCTCAAGGTTTCTTCAGCTGAAGCAAATAAATCTGTAAAGGATACAGTTATCATAACACCTGCTGAAAAAGATAAGGCAAAGGTTATTAATTTTTTGTTCTGTATTTTAGAAAAGAATAATATAAATGCACCTATTACAGTAGATAGTCCTGCAATTAGGGATAATATTAATGGTATAAAAGATTGACTATGTATCATAAAATTCTCCTAAAAAGCACTTAATATATTATTAAATATATTAAGTGGAATTAATACTATGCAAAATTAATGAAATTTTATAATATATAATTAATGAGATTATGTGATTTGGAGAAAAAAAGTATGTTTCGTTATAGGATAGAAGAGAAGTTTGCTATGATTCCCATAGTAATTAAAGCCTTTATGATTAATTTGTTAAGTAGGAAAAATAATTTTAAAACATATAAATATGGTGATAACATTAAACAATATTATAGAGTTTTTGAAGGGGAGGAAAATAAGCCAACAATATTATTTATTCATGGTGGAGGATGGTGGCATGGAAGTCCCAAAACATCTAGCTGCATTGGAAAATACTTTAATGATTTAGGGTATACAGTTGTTATTCCTGCATATAGATTAGTACCATTATATAAATACCCCACACAAATTAATGATGTTTTTCAGGCTTTAAAAGATTATATATCTAAAAGGAAAAATCTTAATGATATCTTTGTTATGGGATTTTCTGCAGGAGGAGAATTATCTGTAAACTTAGTATTTAATTTAGAAAAGCAAAGTGAATTTAATATAAATAAAGATATTTTTAAGGGCTTAATAACTATATCAGGAGTTTTAGACTTTGATAAATGCACTTCTAAACATTCAAGAACTTTAATAGATAATTATATAGGTTATGAGAATAATGCAGAAATAATTAATCCAATTAATTTAATTAATGAAGATATAAGTATAGATGTTCTTTGTATTCATGGGAATAAAGATCCATTAATAAATATAGAAAACTCTATTAGTTTTGTTGATAGAGTAAAAAGTTTTAACGGAAATGCTAAATTATTTATAATACATGGAAAGTACCATTCAGATATAATCTCTTTATTCTTAAATAAAGGAGAAAAAGAATCTAAGAAAATATTAGGTTTTATAGAAAAAGTATGGAAAAAATAAGGGATAGAAATTATTTAGTAGATAATTTAAAAGTAATATTAATTTTCTTTGTAGTGTTTGGACATGTAATTGAGTACTATATTAAAGATAATATTGAATTAAGAATAATATATATTTTTATCTATACATTTCATATGCCACTTTTTGTTTTTATATCAGGGTATCTATCTAAGAATTTTTATAGGATGAAAAGAAAAGCAGTAGAGAAATTACTAATACCTTATATAATATTTAATATGATCTGGTATACAGCAGTTTATATTGGAACTAAAAGATTTATGTTTTCTGTTATATCTCCAGGATGGACATTATGGTATTTGCTAAGTTTGTTTTTTTGGAGAATTTCATTAAAATACTTAGTTAGATTTAAGTATGTTCTTATATTAAGTTTCTTAGTTGGAGCACTAGTAGGAGTTATACCTAGTATTGGGAGTATATTATCCATATCAAGAACTATTGTATTTTTACCTTTTTTCCTTTTAGGGTATTATACTAAAAAAGAGCATTTAGATAAGATAAGTAATTTTAATAAGTTACTATCTATTTTAGGAATAATTATTTTTTTATTCTTTGCTATATATGTAGTTAAGATGGATCTGTTTGATTATAAGTTTTTATATTACTCTTATTCTTTTAAGGCATTAGATGTTTCATTATTAAGAGGAATTCTTTTTAGGATTATTTTATATATTTCTTCAATAATATTTAGTATTTGTGTTATATCATTAGTTCCAAAGAAAAAGAAATCATATACTAATTTAGGAAAGGCCACTATGAATATATATGTATTTCATATATATCTAGTAATGTTAGTTTATTTCTTTATACCTAAGTGGAATATTGGAATAATTCCCAATATAATAGTTCTATTAAGTCCATTTCTTATAATTTATCTTTTATCTCGCAAAAGAACTAATAAAGTATATGAAGGAATATTTTTTCCAGTAAATGCTAGCATTGATACTGGGAAAAAAACTTATAAAAAGTATAAAAAAAATAAGAAAACATAACTTATTAAGGATAAATTTGAAATTTACACTTGAAAAAATTAAGTTTAATAATATATAATGATAGATATTATATCAGCGCGTATAATTGTTCAGCGTAAAATCCATGGGGATTTTACGCTTTTTTTTATTATATTTATGGTATAAATGAAAAAAATTTTAAATTAACAAAGGAGAGAAAAAATGGAGTTTTATATGAAATTACCAAGAAATAAGAAAGAGTTCGTACTATTTATGGCGGTTGTTTCTATTATATCAGTAAATATTATCGCACCACTAATTACATGCTTCGAAATAGGATTTAATATGGGTGTATGGATGGATGTTTATAAAATAATGCCATTTATATGGATAAGCGTAATAATACTTGTATTACTAACACATAAACCAGCAAGTTATCTTACTGAAAAAATAGTTAGCAAAGAGGATAGTTTTAATTCACATATAGTTATTAATATTTTATGTACAGTCTTTCTTATGTCAATATTTTTAACTGTAGTAGGAACATGGATAGGAAGTAGGCATATAAGTCTTGAGCCAATAACAATGTTTTTCTATAAATGGCCAAGAAATTTTGCCATTTCTCTTGGAGTAGAATTGTTAATAGCTCAACCTATAGCAAGGTTTGTAATGTTAAAATTACATAATAGACAAGATGAAAAAGAAGATTTATCTTATCAAACTGAATAATTTATAAAAATTTTTACTATGAAGAGGCTGTAGAAAAATTAAAAATTAATAATGAAAAATGTAAAGTTAAGGGTCAGACTCCTTTCAGAGTTTATAAAATAAATAAATATCTTACCTATAAAAGTAAAATAATTATACAAAACTTTGAAAATAAATATTTACAAGTAAATATATAATTATTATACTAGTGTATATACACTAGATAGGGGGATTTTATATGGATATCAGTAATAAAATTAGAAAAATGGTATTTGCAGCTGTATTAACAGCTATAGCAATAATTATTCCTACTCAATTTGGCTTTTTAAGAATAACACTTGGACCATTTACAGCAACTATTGGGTCTCATATTCCAATGTTTTTAGCAATGTTAATATCACCATCAGTTGCAGTAGTTGTAGGGGTAGGATCAGCATTAGGATTCTTTATAACCACTCCATTAGTTGTGGCTGCAAGAGCATCAATGCACATAATAGTAGGATATGTTGGTGCATTAATAATTAGTAAAGATAAGAATTTAAAAAAGGCAATTGCTTTTACTGCACCTATACATGGAATTTTAGAAGGACTGATAGTTATTCCTTTTGGTTTTTCTGTTTATCAATTTGTAGTGGTGGTTGCTATTGGTACTATTCTTCATCATTTTGTAGATGGAGCTATATCTTATGCATTAGCTAATGCTTTAGCAAAAGCAAGAAGAAAAGATCTTTATGAAGTATTTACAAGTGAAGTAGTTTAATATATAAATTAAGAAATAAAATCACTAAAATAAGTATTAAATACATACTTATCTTAGTGATTTATTTTATTTATAAATTTCTTTCCTTCAGTACTCAAGGTGATAGATATTATATTCTGGCGACTTGGAGCCTGCGAGGTCGCAAAGAATGTAATATCTATCTCCTTTTTTATCGCTTTGAATATTTCATTATTACTATTCCATCTTCAATATAATATGAAGTAAGATTTAAATCTATTTTAGGGTTATTATCTAAAAATAACTTTTTTCCTTTACCTAAGATAGTAGGTATTATTCCTATAATATATTCATCAATTATATTATCTTTAATGAAGTTATCAATAAGAATTCCACCACCAAATAAGTATATATTTTTACCTGAATTTTTTAAATCAAGTATAGTCTTACATATATCTCCATTTATAAAATGGAAGTTATCATAGTCATCTATTTCTTCTGAAGTTGCAATATATACTTCTTTTTCTTTATAGTCTTCATGAAAGCCTTGAAAACAGCAGTTTTTTCCCATAACTACAACATCAATATCTTCTACAAATCCTTCGAAATCATATTTAGTTTCTGTATTAAGAGAAGAGTTACCATCTCCAACAATCCATTCAAAGCTACCATCTTCTTCAGCTATATAACCATCTAAGCTCATTGCTAAGTTTAATATTATTTTTCCAATCATATTATTTTACTCCTTAAATTTATATTATTCATAATATTTATAAAAGAATTATATCATTAAATTTCTTTTTATAGTTTTTTATTTATTGTAAGTAGACAAGTAAAATATAAGAAGCTTATAATTTATATAAAATAAATAATATTGGGGGCTTAAAATGATTAGAAAAATGGAGTATAAAGATATAGATAAAGTTTTATCTATATTAGCTGAAGCAATAGTAGAAGGAAATTCAACATTTAAAAGAAAAGTTCCAACAGTTGATGATTGGGATAAAGGTCATATTGATGAGTGTAGATTTGTAAAAGTGATTAATGATGAAGTAGTAGGCTGGGTAGCCTTATCTAAGGGAAAGTCAACATCACCTGCTTATGATGGGGTTTGTGAGGTAAGCATTTATATATCTTCAAAAAACAGGGGGCAAGGTATAGGTGATGAACTTTTAAAGGCTGTTATTAAAGAAAGTGAGAATAATGGTTATTGGCTATTAGAAAGTATAATTTTCTCTGATAACACTGCTAGTATAAATTTACATATAAAAAATGGTTTTGAAGTAATTGGCAGAAGAAAATCAATAGCAAGGGATATATTTGGTAACTGGAGAGATGTAACACTTTTAGATAGAAGAAGTGATTATTATTAAAAAGGTAGGTGCAAGCTTACCTTTTTCTTCCATAAAAAATATGGAAAAGTTTTAGAATAAGTAATATATAGATAATAGTTATTTAAAAATTAAAATGATATAATTTTAAGATAATGGATATAATTACAATACATAAGATTTGGAGGAATAAATATGAATAACACATCACTTATCCTTGAAGGTGGGGGGATGAGAGGAGTTTACTCTGCTGGAGTTTTAGATTTACTTTTAGATAAGAATATAAACATTAATTATTGTATAGGCGTATCAGCAGGAGCTTGTAATTGTGTTTCTTATATTTCTAAACAAAGAAAAAGAAATTATAGAGTTAACATAAATTATATTAATGATAAAAGATACCTAAGTTTTAGTAATTTAATTAAAACTGGATCAGCCTTTGGAATGAATATGCTTTTTAACATAATACCTAATGAATTAGAGCCTTTTGATCATGAAGCTTTTATATCTTCAGGAACAAAGTTTTTAGTTGGATCTACTAATTGTGATACTGGATTACCTGAATTTTATAATATAAAGGATTTTAATAAAGATGGATACGATGCTTTAAAGGCATCTATATCACTTCCTTTAGTTGCAAAAGTAATAGAGTATGATAATAAGAAACTTATGGATGGTGGAATTGCAGCACCTATTCCAATTCAAAAAGCAATAGAAGATGGCATGGAAAAACATGTGGTTATACTAACTCAACATAAAGGTTATAGAAAAAGCAAATCAAAGATTATGCCTATAATAAAAAGAAAATATAAAAATTATAAAGGACTTATAGATGCAATGGAAAACAGATATAAGCATTATAATGATACTTTAGATTTACTAGATAAATTAGAAAAAGAGGGAAAATGCTTTATTATTAGACCTAGTATACCTTTAGAAGTAAGCAGATTTGAAAGAGATAAAAATAAGCTTGAAGCCATATATAACAGAGGATATGAGGATGCAAAAGCACTTGCAGATGATCTTATTAAGTTTTTAAATTAAATTCCTGGAGGTAAAATTATGAGAATATTTCATATGGCTGATTGGCATATAGGAAAGCTTGTTAATGGTTTCTATATGACAGAAGATCAAGAATATATTATTGAAGAATTATGTAAAGCAATTGAAGAAAAAAGACCAGATGTATTAGTAATAGCTGGAGATTTATATGATAGGTCTGTACCACCAGTACAGGCGGTGGAGCTATTAAATAAATCTTTAATAAGAATAGTGAAAGATTTAAATACTAAGGTAATAGCTTTAGCAGGAAATCATGATAGTAATGAAAGAATAGAATTTGCAAGTTCACTTTTAGCAAATAGTGGGCTTTATATATTTGGAAATTTAAAAAGAAAAATAGAGAAAGTAACTTTAGAAGATGAAAATGGAAAAGTGAATTTTTATCCAATTCCTTATGCAGATGTTCCATATGTTAGAGATTTATTTGAAGATGAAAATATAAAAAATTATGATTTAGCCATGGAAAGGATAATATCTGAAATATCAAAGGACTTTAATGAAAATGAACGTAATATAGCTATAGCTCATGGATATGTTACAGGTATAAAAGATGATGGCTTTGAGAAATTAGAAGAAAGCGACTCTGAAAAACCTTTGTCTATAGGTGGAACTGAATATATTAACTCTAAACATTTTAATATATTTAATTATACTGCTCTTGGACATTTACATGGACCACAAAAGATAGGTAGTGACAAAATAAGATACTCTGGTTCCCTTATGAAATATTCTTTCTCTGAGGTTAATCAACAAAAAGGAATTACAATAGTAGATTTAGATGCAAATGGAGAAGTTAACATTGAAATTTATGACTTAAAACCTAAGAGAGATTTTAGAGAAAAGAAGGGGACTTTAGAAGAAATATTAAGTGGATATAACCCAGAAGAAAACAATGAAGACTATTTAAAGGTTATATTAAGTGATAAGGGCGAATTATTAGATCCTATGGCTAAGCTTAGAGCTATTTATCCAAATGTTATGGAATTATCAAGAGAAGAGCGAGTAGTAAGAGAAGGTAGTAGAAGAATAGCTAATAATATAAAGGAAAAATCAAAGCTAGCATTATTTGAAGGCTTTTATAAAGATATAATGGATGAAGAATGTACTGAAGAAGAACTAGATATTATGAAACGAGTTATGGAAGCTGCAGAAAGGGGAGAAGAGTAAATGAAAATAAAAAAATTAGTTATTTCAGCCTTTGGACCCTATGCAGATATACAAGTATTAGATTTTGAAAAGTATCTTGATGATAAGAATATGTTTGTTATAACAGGTAATACTGGGGCAGGTAAAACCACAATATTTGATGCTATAAACTATGCGTTATATGGAGAAGCTAGTGGCAGTGATAGGGAAGGGAAATCACTAAGAAGTGATTTTGCAGATCCAACAACGCCAACAGAAGTTGAGCTTTGGTTTTCCCTAAGAGATAAAGACTATTATATAAAAAGATCACCTCAATACTTTAGGGCAAAGCAAAAAGGTGAGGGCTTTACTGAAAGTAAGCCAACGGCAGAAATTAAATTAAAAGATAAGACTATATCTGGCCCTAAGGAAGTCACTAAATTAGTTGAAGAAATATTAGGTATAACTTGTGATCAATTTAAACAACTTGTAATGATTCCCCAGGGAGAATTTAAAAAATTATTAAATTCTGATAGTGATAAGAAGGAAGAGATATTTAGAAAGATATTTGGAACTAAGATTTTTTCAGATATTCAACAAAATATAAAAAATGAAGCAAATAACCTTAAAAAATCAATAGAGATAGTACAAAGAGATAGGGAAAATAAGATTAGATCCTTTACTTTAAGAAATGATGATGAAGGATTAAATAATCTTATAAATAATAAGGATTTAAATATTAGCTTAATATTAGATAAGTTTAATGATTCTATAAAGAAGGATAAAGAAGAGGAAGAAGAACTAAAAATAAAGCTAGATAAAGTAAATAATGAAATTAATAGCATTTCTAAAAACTTAACCTTAGCTAAGGAGACAAACAAGAAGTTAGAGGATCTTAAAAAATATAAAGATGAATTTGAAAATCTAAGCTTATTAAAAGATCAGTATAAGAATAAAGAAGAAAATTTAAAATTAGCTAAAAAGGCACAAACAGCATTATCCTTTGAAGAAAAATATGAAGAAAAGAAAAGGTATCTTAATAAGTCAAAAGAAGCTTTAAAAATAAGTGAAGAAAATTTAATAAGATATAAAGAAGATTTAGAAAAGGCAGAATTAAAATTTAAAGAAGAAGTTAATAAAGAGCCTTTAAAAAATCAATTAAATAAAAAGCTAGATGAAATTGAAAAATTAAAAGAAAAATCCTTAAATTATTCAAATAATAAAGAAAAATTAGAGCTTCTTAAAGTACAATCTAAAAGTATTAGTGAAAGAATTACAATCATTAATAATAGCATAGAGAAAAATTCAAATGAATTAAAGGTACTTTCTGATGAATTAGAAAGTATAGCAAAACTAAAGGAAGAAGTTAATAAGCTAAAAATTAATGAAATTAATTATATTAGTAAGGGCGAGAAGTTAAATAAACTTTTTGTATCTTTAGATAAATGTAGAAAAGAAGTTTCAAGACATGAAAAGGGAAGTAGCTTCTATGAAAAAGCTAATAAGGACTACTTAGATAAGAAGGAAGTTTATGAAAAGTTAGAGGATATTTTTAGAAGAAATGTAGCAGGAATATTAGCAAAGGATTTAAAGGAAGGGGAACCATGCCCAGTTTGTGGTTCAACTAACCATCCATCCTTAGCTCATATTGATGTGGATAGTATAAATGAAGAAGCTGTAAAAGAAGCAAAATTAAAGTCAGAAGAAGCTTATAATACTAGAGAAAAGTATTATAGAGAGCTAACTAAAATTAAGGCGGAAATAGATTCTTTAAAAAATGATTATATTAAGCCTTTATTTGTTGAAATTTATAATGAAGATAATATTGAAGATTTAAATTATTCCATAGAAAAAGTTAATAACAGCATAAAAGTAATTAATGAAGAATTAAATTTATTAATTAATAAGAAAACTAGCATGGAAAAAGAAATTTCAAAAGAAATCGAAAAGAATAAAAGAAAGAAAGAAATTGAAATTGCTAATGAAAATTTAACAGCAGAATTAAAGGATAAGAATAATGAACTTGTTATTAAAGAAGGGGAATTTAAGTCTCAAGAAGCAAATTTAGAAAATATAATTAAGGAATTTAATGGAGAAATTAAAACCATAGATACTTTAGAAAAGGAAGAACTTAATATTAATAAAGAATTAGATAATATTAAAGAAAGTTATAATAAAGCTGAGAAGTATTTTAATGATGTAAAAACTATTTTTGATAAAGAAAATGGAAACAAAAATTCCTTAGAAGCTATGGTTAAAACTTCAGAAGAAGAATTAAATATTGCAGTGGATAACTTTAAAAATAAAGTTATTGAATTAGGTTTTGAAGGATATAAAGATTATTCTGATAGTAGGCTTACAGAGGAAGAAGTAGATTTACTTGAGAATAGTATAAATCAATATAATATGAAGCTTTCTAATTCAGAGAAAATATATAATATTTCATTTGAAGGCTGTAAGGACTTAAAATTTGTAGATGTGTATTCTATTGAAGAAGAATTAAAAATAAAAAATGAAGATAAGATAATATTAGAAGAAAAGGAAAAGGAAATTTATTTAAGGGTAAATCAAAATGGTAAAATACTTGAGGATTGCAAAAGCTTCAATAAATTAATAGAAGCAGATGAAAAGAAATATAGTAATGTTGGTAAGCTAGCAAAGATAATTAATGGAGATAATCCTAGAAAAATTAGCTTTGAACGATATGTTTTAGCTGCATATTTTGAAGATATTATAACTGCTGCAAATTTAAGATTTTCTCAAATGACCTGTAATAGATTTGTACTTTTAAGAAAAGAGGAACTTGGAGATAAGAGAAAAGGACAAGGATTAGATCTTCAAGTATTTGATAATTATACAGGAAAATCTAGGGATGTAAAAACTTTATCTGGAGGGGAATCCTTTAAAGCATCTCTTTCAATGGCATTAGGATTAGCAGATGTAGTACAAAGCTATTCAGGTGGAATACAATTAGATACTATGTTTATAGATGAAGGCTTTGGTACATTAGATCCAGAATCTTTAGATGCTGCTATAGAATGTCTAATAGAACTTCAAGGAGATGGAAGAGTAGTTGGAGTTATATCTCATGTACAAGAGTTAAAAGATAGAATAGAAGTGAAATTAGAAGTATCTTCAACCAATAAAGGAAGTAAAGCTGAATTTAAAGCTTAATATAACTCTATAATTAATAAGATTTAACATAGAAGAGGATAGATATTATATTCTGCTAACTTGGAATTTACCAAGTGGAAAGAAAGATAGTACCTACCTCTTTTTCTATAATACAAGAGAAGTCTTTCTGAACTTATTTGGAGAGGTAGACATATATTTTTTAAAGGTTTTTATAAAATATGATACATCCCCGAAGCCAACTTCATAAGCTATTTCTGTAATTGATAGACTTGTATTAGATAAAAGTAATGCTGCTTTTTGAATTCTAAAGTGATTTATGTATTGTGTACAAGTTTTGCTTGTTTCATTTTTAAAGAATCTTAAGAAATGATATTCACTATATTGAGCTATATCAGCTAATTCTTTAATTGAAATAGGTTTTTTGTAATTAGTTTGTATATATTTAATTACTTCCTTTAGCTTTTCAACTTTAATTAAATCATTATAATGCTCTTTTTCTATATCTATAGTTATATGATTTTCATTAAATAGCCTATAAAAAATATTAAAAAGAAATGATTTTATAGATAGTTGATAACCGTAATTTTTAGAATTAAAGCTATCAATTAGTTGCCTAAAGGAATTAATTATAGAGCTATATCCACTATCTTTATAAGTGATTATATTCTTAAATAGCAATTTGTTTTCAATTATTGGATTAATAAAGCTAATTTGAGAGTAGTCTAGGGTAGTCCCCTCAATAAGAGAAAGACTAAAAACAAGAGCTATATAAGATATTTTAGAATCCCTTAATCCAGCCATATAATGAATGGAGCCTTTAGGAATGACTATAAAATCTCCTGATGAAATAGTGAAAGTTTTAAAATCTATATGAATTTCTGAATTACCATCAATAATATATATAAATTCCATTTCGTCGTGCCAATGGGAATAAGAATCCGCTGAACTTTGGGATTCTATATTGTAAACTTGTAAGGGTAATTGGATGTTTCCATGGCTAACCTGCTCTTTAAGTTTTAAATAACTTGTATTATCCATTTTTTATAAACTCCTTTATTATTAGCAAAATACTTATATTTATAAGCAATTTTCAACGAGAATAATAGCTATATTAACAGTATAATACAAAGGAAAATAAATATCATTATGAATATACATTTTTGTGTGGAGGATTTATGGATATAAAAGTTAAAAATGATCTGAAAAAAATAACATGGCCATTATTTATTGAAATTGCCTTGTTTTCTCTTTTAGGTAGTGTAGATACTATAATGCTTGGAAAGTATTCTGACAATGCAGTAGCAGCCGTTGGAGTGTCTAACCAAATAATTTGGATGTTTAATCTTCTTTTTGTAATAATAACTGCAGGAACATCTATTTTAATTGCTCAACATTTAGGCGCTAAAAGTGAGAAAGAAACTATAATTCAAGTTTCAGGAATATCAATTGGTATTAATCTTATAGTTGGAATTATTGTAAGTGCTTTAATGTTCTTAGGTGGAAGTTCTATTTTGAAGTTTTTAAATACTCCTGCTGAAATAATTGAATATGGACGTCAATATTTATATATAGTTGGGGGATTTTTATTCTTTCAATCTATAATGATGACTTTTACGGCTATATTAAGAGCCCATAGCTTAACAAAGATATGTATGAAAGTAACTATAACAATTAATATAATTAATATTGCACTAAATTATATTTTAATATTTGGAAAGCTAGGATTTCCAGTAATGGGAGTTGCAGGGGCAGCTATGGCAACTACTATAAGTAAGGCTGTAGGAGTAATAATTTTAGGCAAAATAACCTTTAATTTAATATTTAAGAAAGCATCTATTAATATTTTTAGGCCATTTCCTAAAGAACAATTTTTAAATATATTAAAAATAGGAATCCCTTCAGCAGCAGAAAATATTTCATATAATTTTTCACAAATAGTTGTAACTAGTTTTATAAACTTATTAGGTCCTAATAGTATGGCAACTAAGAGTTACATAGGGACAATTGTTTGCTTTAGTTTCATTTTTGCTTCAGCAATTGGACAAGGCGGAGGTATAATGATAGGTAGATTTATAGGAAATAAAGATGAAGATAATGCCTATAAGTTATGTATGTATACTATAAAAAAAGCAGTACTAGTATCTATAGTTATAAGCCTTATAATTTCTGTAGTAGGACGAGGAGGAATTGGTATTTTAACTAACAATGAAGAGATTATAGCTATTGCATCAATTATATTTATAATAGAAATTTTCTTAGAGCCAGGTAGATGCACTAATCTTGTTGGAATAAATGGACTAAGGGCTTCAGGAGACGTAAGATTTCCAGTATATATAGGTGTATTTTCAATGTGGACCTTTGGTGTAGGATTATCATATATACTTGGAATAAGATTTGGACTAGGATTAGTAGGGGCTTGGATTGGATTTGCAGTTGATGAATGCTTTAGAGCTATCCTTGTAGTAATAAGATGGAAAAGTGGCAAATGGAGAGGAAAGTCCTTTATCAAGAATTAAATATTAAATACTAAAGTCTTTTAAAAATAATAATCAGCTATTTTTAAAAGACTTTTTTTGTTTCTAAATTATAAAGTTTAATCTTTTATTTATAGAGTTTATATATTGATAAATTAATGGGAATAAAAAATAAATATATTTTTCATTCAAACGTAACTAATGTTACCGAGATAATTGATTAATATAAATATAATATAGCCATAAGATAAATAATTAATTAAAAACAAGGGGGATTTATCATATGGAAAATAAAATGTTTTGCTTTCAATGTCAAGAAACAGCAGGATGTACTGGATGTACTAAGTTTGGGGTTTGTGGAAAATCACCAGAATTAGCAAGAATGCAAGATTTATTAGTATATACAACAAAAGGATTATCAGAAGTAACTACAAGACTTAGAAAAGAAGGAAAAGAGATTTCAAAAGAAATAAATCATTTTATTACATTAAACTTATTTACAACTATAACTAATGCTAACTTTGATGATGAAATATTCTACGAAAGAGTAAGAAGAGTTTTAGAAATAAAGGAAGAGTTATTAAATAAATTATCAAATAAAGATGGATTATCAGAAGCTGCATTATGGACAGCTACTACAAGAGAAGAATATGATGCTAAATCTACAGAAGTTGGTGTATTAGCAACTAAGGATGAAGATATTAGAAGTTTAAGAGAACTTATAACTTATGGATTAAAAGGATTATCTGCTTATATGAAACATGCAAATGAATTAAGCTATGATAATGAAGAAATAAGCGCATTTATGCAAGAAACTTTAGCTAAATTATTAAATGATAATTTAACTGCTGATGAATTAGTTGCCTTAACTTTAGAAACTGGTAAGGTTGGGGTAGATGGTATGGCTCTACTTGATAGTGCAAATACTGGAACTTATGGACATCCAGAGATGACAAAGGTTAATATAGGAGTTAGAAACAACCCAGGAATATTAGTTTCAGGTCATGACTTAAAGGATTTAGAACAATTATTAGAGCAAACAGAAGGAACAGGAGTAGATGTTTATACTCACTCAGAAATGTTACCAGCTCACTACTACCCAGCATTTAAGAAATATGATCACTTTGTAGGAAACTACGGAAATGCATGGTGGAAGCAAAAAGAAGAATTTGAAAGCTTCAATGGACCAATTTTAATGACTACTAACTGTATAGTACCACCAAAGGATAGCTATAAAGATAGAGTTTTCACAACTGGAGCAGCAGGATTCCCAGGATGTAAGCATATAGATGGAATAGATGGACAAACTAAAGATTTCTCAGAAATAATTGAACTTGCTAAAACATGCAAGGCTCCAACAGAAATAGAAAAGGGAGAAATCATTGGAGGATTTGCTCATAATCAAGTATTTGCTTTAGCAGATAAGGTTGTAGATGCTGTTAAATCAGGAGCTATTAAGAAGTTCTTTGTTATGGCAGGATGTGACGGAAGAGCTAAGTCAAGAAATTACTACACAGACTTTGCAAAGGCACTTCCAAAGGATACTGTAATATTAACAGCAGGATGTGCTAAATATAAATATAATAAATTAGATTTAGGCGATATCGGTGGAATTCCAAGAGTATTAGATGCAGGACAATGTAATGATTCATATTCATTAGCATTAATAGCATTAAAGCTTAAAGAAGTATTCGAATTACAAGATATAAATGAATTACCAATAGCATTTAATATTGCATGGTATGAGCAAAAAGCTGTAATAGTATTACTATCATTATTATACCTTGGAGTTAAGAATATCCACTTAGGACCAACATTGCCAGCGTTCCTTTCACCAAATGTTGCTAAAGTATTAGTTGAAAACTTTGGTATTGGTGGAATAACTAATGTTGAAGATGATATAAAAATGTTCTTAGAATAATAAGGAGATTTGAAAGCTATTGTAAAACCTAGTTTTACAATAGCTTTTTATTATAATTTATGATAGTATTATAAAAATGAAAAAATGAAGTAATGAAGGAATGAAGGAATTAAATTAAGCTTTGCAAAGTAAAACAACTTTAATTTTTAACTCTTCACTCTTAACTATTCACTAAAAATTGCTTTGTAATTATTAATAGAAGGGAATAAATTATGATAGAAGTTTTAAAAAATACATGTTTTTTTAAGGGTATTTCATATGAGGAAATAGAGAGTATTTTAAAAAGTGAACTTTATTTAGTAAGAGATTATAAGAAAAATGAAGTTATAGCTAATCAAGGAGAAAAGTGTAATAGCTTATCAGTAATTCTTGAGGGAAAGGCTGTAATACAAACAATATATGAAAATGGGAAAGTATTAACATTATCTAATTTTAATGTAAGTGATGTGTTTGCAGAAGCCCTTTTATTTTCAAAGGATAAAGAATATCCTGCAACAGTAATGGCTCTTGAAAATTGTAAAATATTATCTTTTCCAAGAAACAGTGTTTTAGGAATAATGCAAAAAAATACTAAGTTTGCTGAAAATATGTTAGAACTTTTATCTCAGAAAATAGTTATTTTAAATAGAAAAATTAATCTTATAGAGTTAGATTCTATTAGAAGAAAAATATGTAAGTTACTATTAGATAATTATAAGAGAAATAATACCTATGTATATAAAATAGAGTCTAAGAAAGAACTTGCTGAAGAATTAGGAATTCCAAGACCTTCACTTTCAAGGGAATTAATAAAAATGAAGGGTATGGGATTAATAGATTTTAATTTAAAAGAGATTAAAATTATTGATCTTGAATCCTTAGAAGATGAATTTTTCTTATAAAATAAATAATTTAAAACTATATACAGATTATTAAATATATGTTAGAATTATACTATAATTTATTTAATGTGCTGAGAGATTTAGAGATAAGCATGAGGATAAGGAGTACTCCTATTTTTATGCTTTTTTTGTCGTGTAAAAAGCAAATAATAAGGGGAATATAAATAATATTTTAGGGAGGTAATAATATGTATGACGTTATAATAATAGGAGCTGGGGTAATTGGAGCATCTATTTTTAGAGAATTAACTAAGTTTAATTTAAAGATTGCTATTTTAGAAAAAGAAAATGATGTAGCAATGGGGACTACAAAAGCAAATTCAGCAATAATTCATGCTGGATATGACCCAGAGTATGGAACGTTAATGGCTAAGTACAATGTTATTGGAAATGAAATGTTTGAAGATTTATGCAAGGAATTATCAGTACCTTTTACTAGAAATGGATCCTTAGTGCTTGCTTTTGATGAAAACGATATGAAAGTAATAAAACATTTATATGATAATGGAGTTAAAAATAATGTAAAAGGATTAACAATATTAACTAAGGAAGAGGTTTTAAAACTTGAACCAAATATAAATGATAATATTTATGGAGCTTTATATGCACCAACTGGTGGAATTGTTGGACCTTTTGAGTATACTATTGCGTTAGTTGAAAATGGAGTTAAAAATGGTGGAGAAGTTAGGCTTAATTCTGAAGTAGTATCAATAACAAAGGCTGATGTATTTACAATTAAGTTAAAAAGTAGTGAAGAAATAAAGACTAAATATGTTATAAATGCAGCTGGAGTTTATGCAGACAAAATTCATAATATGATTTGTGAAGAAAGCTTTAAGATAACTCCGATTAGAGGAGAATATTATGTGTTAGATAAAGATGAAGGAAAGAATTTTAAAAATACTATTTTCCAATGTCCATCAAAGCTTGGTAAGGGAGTTTTAGTTGCTCCAACTGTTCATGGAAATTTAATTGTTGGACCTAATGCAGAGGAACTAGATGAAAAGGATTCTTTAAAAACTACAGCTGAAGCTTTAGATTTTATTAGAGCCACTGCAATAAAGACAACAAATAAGGTTAATTTCAGAAATGCAATTAGAAATTTTGCAGGATTAAGAGCAGATGCTGATAAAGGTGATTTTATTATAGAAGAAAATGATAAAGTAAAAGGATTTATTGATGTTTCAGGAATTAAGTCTCCAGGGCTATCAGCTGCACCAGCTATTGCAATTGATGTAGTTGAAATGTTAAAAAATTCTGGCTTAAACTTAGTTAAAAATAATAATTTTAATCCATATAGAAAACAAATTAGATTTATGGAATTATCTACAGATGAAAAGAAAGAAATTATTAAAGAAAATAAGAATTATGGCAGAATAATATGTAGATGTGAGGAAATTACAGAAGGAGAAATAGTAGATGCCATTAATAGAGCCTTTGGACATATTTCTTTAGATGGAATAAAGAGAAGATGCAGACCAGGAATGGGAAGGTGCCAAGGAGGATTTTGCGGCCCTCGTGTTCAAGAAATAATTGCAAGAGAATTAAATATACCACTTGAAAGTATAGAACTAGAAAAAGACGGTTCATATATATTAACTGGAAAGTCAAGGTAGGAGGGGTATTATGATATATGATTTAATAGTAGTTGGAGGGGGACCAGCTGGACTTGCAGCTGCATATGAAGCCTTTTCAAATGGAGTAAATAATATTTTAATTATAGAAAGAGATAAAGAACTTGGAGGAATACTAAATCAATGTATTCATAATGGATTTGGTCTTCATACCTTTAAAGAAGAATTAACTGGACCAGAATATGCAAATAGATTTATTAAGCTTGTACAAGATACAAATATTGAAATAAAATTAGATACTATGGTTTTAGAAATAGAAGAAGATAAAAAAATTCATGCTATTAACACTGAAGATGGATATATGATTTTAGAAGCAAAATCTATTATTTTGGCTATGGGTTGTAGAGAGAGAACTAGAGGAGCTATTGGTATTGCAGGAGATAGACCTTCTGGAATATTTACTGCAGGAGCAGCACAAAGATATATTAATATTGAAGGATATATGCCAGGGAAAGAAGTAGTTATTTTAGGTTCTGGTGATATTGGATTAATTATGGCTAGAAGAATGACCTTAGAAGGAGCAAAGGTTAAGGCAGTAGTTGAACTTATGCCTTATTCAAATGGATTAAATAGAAATATTGTTCAATGTTTAAATGATTATGATATTCCACTTTATTTATCTCATACAGTAACAGATATTATTGGAGATAAGAGAATAGAAAAAGTAATTATTTCAAAGGTTGATGAAAATAGAAAGCCTATTAAAGGAAGTGAAATAGAATTTTCCTGTGATACCTTATTATTATCAGTAGGGTTAATACCAGAAAATGAATTATCTAAAAAAGTAGGTGTTAATTTAGATAATAGAACAAGTGGATTAATTGTAACAGAAAGTATGGAAACTAACATTGATGGTATTTTTGCTTGTGGTAATGTAGTTCATGTGCATGATTTAGTGGACTTTGTTACAGAAGAAGCTAAACGTGCTGGAAAGGCAGTTGCAAAATATTTAGGAAATTCATTAGAAAAGAAAAATTATATTAATATTAGAAATGCAAATGGAATTAGTTACACAGTACCTCAAAAGATATCTGCCAATGACATAGATGATAATTTAACTATTTTTATGAGAGTTAATAATGTTTATAAGGATATGATTATAAAAGTTATGTCAGGAGATAAAGTAGTTAGAAAATTAAAGAAGAAGCATCTAGCTCCAGCTGAAATGGAAAGAGTAGTAATTAATAAAGAATTATTAAAGGACTTAAATGAAGATATAATAATATCTTTAGAGGAAGTAAATTAAGGGGGGAGCAAAGTGGAAAAAGAATTAATTTGTATATGTTGTCCTATGGGATGTCATCTAAAAGTAAATATAGAAGAAAATAAAGTAAGTGGCAATGGATGTAATAGAGGAGTTGATTATGGATTAAATGAAGTTACTAATCCAGTTAGAGTAGTAACAACAACTATCAAAGTTAATAATGCTGAACTTTCTGTACTTCCTGTAAAGACTAAAGGAGAAATTCCTAAGGGATTAATATTTAAATGTATGGAAGAATTAAAGAAGTTAGAAGTAGATGCACCTGTAAAAATAGGAGATGTAGTTTTATCAAATATTTTAGATACAGGAATAGACATTGTAAGTTGTAGAGATTTAAAAAAATTTAATAAAACACTTAGAATATAAAACTAATTTTAAATTATAAAATAATATTTCAAATTCATTATAAATTGAAATATTTCATTCACTTTAAAGTGTATCTAATAATTTTACTATGGCTTGAAGTTAATACAAGATCATGGTGAAATTCATAGATACACTTTTTATTTAGTAAAATTATATGTGTTTGACAACATTTAACACTAAGTATAAAATTATATTAACTTTTTGGGTAAAATAAAAAAATAAGGTAGGAGTTGAAGATTATGAAGGCTATTTTAACAGTAATAGGAAGAGATAAGGTTGGTATTATTGCAGGAGTTAGCGGTGAATTATTAAAGTTAAACATCAATATTTTAGATGTTAATCAAACTATAATGGACAAGTATTTTACAATGATAATGATGTTAGACTTAAAGGAATCTAATTCAAGCTTTGATATAATAAAGAGTTCCTTAGTATCCAAAGGTGAAGAATTAGGTGTTAAAGTTAAAATTCAAAGAGAAGAAATATTTAATTCTATGCACACTTTATAATTGAAGGATAGGGAGGATAGATATGAATAGTAATAATATATTAGAAACTATAAAAATGATAGAAGAAGAAAAACTTGATATTAGAACTATAACTATGGGAATTTCTTTATTAGATTGTATAGATTCAGATGGAGATAAAGCTAGAGAAAAAATTTATAATAAAATTGTTAGTAGTGCTAAAGACCTTGTGAAAGTTGGTAAGGAAATTGAAAATGAGTTTGGAATTCCAATAGTGAATAAGAGGGTATCAGTTACTCCAATTTCTATAATTGCTGGTGCTACAGATGACAAGGATTATGTGAAATTTGCACAAACCTTAGATAAGGCAGCAGAAACATTAGGTGTAGATTTTATTGGCGGTTTTTCAGCACTAGTTCAAAAGGGATATACTAAAGGTGATAAAATACTTATTAACTCAATTCCAGAAGCTTTAGCAAAGACAACTAAGGTTTGTTCATCTGTAAATGTGGGATCCTCTAGAAGTGGAATTAATATGGATGCTGTAAGAGAAATGGGAGAAATAATTAAAAAAACAGCTGAATATACTAAAGAAACTAAGGGCTTTGGATGTGCTAAACTAGTAGTATTCTGTAATGCTGTTGAAGATAATCCTTTTATGGCAGGAGCCTTCCATGGTGTAGGAGAAGCTGATAAAGTAATAAGTGTTGGCGTAAGCGGACCAGGAGTTGTTCAAAGAGCTTTGGAAAAAGTAAAAGGGGAATCCTTTGATGTAGTTGCAGAAACTATTAAGAAAACAGCATTTAAAATCACTAGAATGGGGCAATTAGTAGCAAAAGAAGCTTCAGAAAGATTAGGAGTGACCTTTGGAATAGTAGATTTATCATTAGCGCCAACTCCAGCAGTAGGAGATTCAGTTGCACATATATTAGAAGAAATGGGTCTAGAAGTAGTTGGAACTCATGGAACTACAGCAGCACTAGCTTTATTAAATGATGCAGTTAAAAAAGGTGGAGTAATGGCATGTAGTCATGTAGGCGGTTTAAGTGGAGCATTTATACCAGTTTCTGAAGATGCAGGTATGATAGATGCTGTATTAAAGGGCTCATTAAATTTAGAAAAATTAGAAGCTATGACTGCAATATGTTCAGTAGGATTAGACATGATTGCAGTTCCAGGAGATACGAGCGCAGAAACAATAGCAGCAATGATAGCAGATGAATCAGCAATAGGTATGATAAATAATAAAACTACAGCTGTAAGAATTATTCCAGCACCTGGATGTAAAGTTGGAGATATGGTGGAATTTGGGGGATTATTAGGAACTGCTCCAGTAATGCCTGTAAATAAATATTCATCTTCATTGTTCATCCAAAGAGGAGGAAGGATACCAGCACCAATTCATTCATTCAAAAATTAATGAAGGAATTAAAAAATGAAAGAATTAATGGTGTTGTGCTATGCAAAACTTAAAATATATTTATATGAAGAGGCTTTAATTTAAGGCTCTGTTTTAAACTGATGTTGATAATGGAAAGTATAAAAGTGGATAAATTTATTTATCCACTTTTAATTAGCAATAGTTTAAATTTATTCACTAAATTGAAATTGGTTTTTCATTTTTCTACTCTTTTATAAATTGTTCCATCCCAAGCAGAATAAACTGCTATATATTCATAATTGGGATATTCCTTTATCTCATATATTTTTTTGCCATTATCCATCTTACAAATCAAAATATTTGAAATAGTATACTTCTCATTAGGACTGCCATAACAATACTCTTTTCCATTTAAATAAATTGATTCCAATTGTTGTACAGCCTCGTTTTTATAGCTTTTGTTATGTAAAACTCTATACCCAAATAAAGTTATAATCAAAATTATAACGATTCCTCCCAAAAGTAATATACTTATATTCGGTCTTCTATCTTCTCTATCCAAAACAATCCCCCTACAAATTTCTATTTATCGCCAATTTCATATTACTAATTACGTATTATAATACAGTTGCATAATAGTATATTTTTATTATACATTTATATGGAATATAATTCCATAAGGAATAAAAACAATATACCATTGTTGAAAAAAGTTAATAATTATCAACATTAAATAAAACAGAGCCTAATTTAAAAATCTTTTAAGAATTTTTACCATAATTTTTTCATTCCTTAATTCTTTCATTTTTCATTCATTTTGCTTCGCAAAATACACCTATGGTGTATAATATAAATGGAAGAATTATCAAAAGAGAAGACAGTTAATAATGTTTTCTCTTTTATTATTTTAGGGGGAATTTATGAGGTGTGTTGTAATACATGGAAGTCCAAGGAGAGGTAATTCTTGGAGGGTATTAAATATTGCAAAAGAGGAATTGAAGAAAATATAGTTGGACTTTTTAAAAGGGCTATAGGTAATGCAGCTTATAATTTAATTGGTAGTAAAGTTAAGAATTAATAAAGTTAATATAACATTAGACTTGGGGGATTAAAAATGGATTTTATAAACTCTATATATTTAAAGTGTAGTGAACAATGGTGGAAGTCAGATAGAAATTTTAATTTAGATATGAAAAAATATACTAAGGAAGAAAAGAAAAATAAAGAAAAAAACTTAGATAAATATATAGACTTAATAATTAAAAAATTAAATGAATTTCCTGAAGAAGATACTAAAAAGGAAAAATGGGAAAATGAATTTAATTATATAATTGATAGTTTTATTGAAAGTGAAAAAGAAACCTTTAAGCTTGGAATAATAAATAAAGGCATTAAGGAGGACTTTTTTAATAGTACTAAAAGCTTTATAAGAGAGGCGAAAAAATTTAATAAAAGCTTAAGTTATATGGATATAGGGCAAGCAATGAGAAATGTTTGGATAGTAAATATACTTCAAGTAGCCTTTGGAGAAAAGGTAAGATTGTCTAAAGCTATCTTTGGTTATAGTATGCTATATCCATATACGGATAACTATTTGGATAATACAGATATAAATAATATAGAAAAGAAAAATTTCAATAATAATTTAAAGAGACGATTAAAGGGAGAAATCATAAAAGTTGAAAACTACTATGAAGAATCTGTTTATAAATTAGTTAGCAAAATAGAAGAGGATTTTGAAAGAGACAATTATTGCGAATTATACGAAGCTTTGCTTTCCATTCATGAAGGGCAAATAAAGAGTTTAAAACAGCAAGAAGTTATTACTATTCCCTATGAAGAAGATATTTTAGGAATATCCATTGAAAAGGGGGGGGCATCAGTTTTAGTAGATGGCTTTTTAACAAAAGGTAAAATAAATAAAGAGGAAATATCCTTTTGCATTTTTTATGGATTTATGCTTCAATTAGCAGATGATTTACAAGATATTAAAGCTGATATAGATAATAGTCATACAACAATTATGTCCCAATTAGCACCCAAATATAATTTAGATAACATAGTAAATAAATTAATTAATTTTACAGTTAGTCTTTTAGAAGAAGAAAGCTGTTTTAAGGGAGAAAATATACCAGAATTAAAGGAACTTATAAAAACAAATTGCATAATGCTAATATTATTTTCAGTGATATTAAGTAAGGAGTTTTTTTCAGCTCAATATATAAAGAATATAAATGAATATTTACCATTCTCAATAAAATATATTGAAAATATTAAATTTAAAGTAAGGAAAAAGTTTAAGAAAATAGAATTTGAAGATGCAATTAATTATATATTAGAAAGGAGCTGTCGCAACAGCTCCTAAATTAAAAATGTAGAATGTAAAATGTAGAATTATTGATGTAATTCCAAAGGAATTACTAAAAAGATATATATTTTAGAAACTCCTAAGGGAGTTTCTTCTTTAATTTTACATTTTTCATTATTCATTTTACATTGTGCGACAGCTCCTATTTTTTTACTTGGAAGATAAAGGTAAAGAAATATAATCTTTAACTGTTTCTATAACAGAATCTTCGCCAACATAAACTATTATGTCATTTGAATTAATTTTAAAGTAGGGTCCTGGGGATAAAAATAAATCTCCATCTCTCTTAACAGCAATTATAGTAGCTTTAGTATTATGCCAAAAATTAAGTTCACCAATGCTTTTTCCAACAGCAAAGCTATCTTTTTCAACTATACTTTCAAAAGGAATTATAGATCCTACATTTCTTAATTGAGTAGCAAATTGAATTACGCTATTGATATTTTTTTCTAATTTATCATCAATTTCTTTTCTTTGCTTTATTAATTCAAAAGTTTCATTATTTAAATATGTAAAGTCAGTTTTAGTTTTAAATTTATTTAAAAACTCTTTAGCAGAATTCTTATCATTTATTATAATTCCGCTTTTTTCATTAATTGTAACAACATTCATGTCCTTTAGAAGGGCTAGGGATCTCCTAATTGTTTCAGGAGATACATTATAAATACTAACTAAAGTTGTACGACCGGTTATTTTTTCTCCTTCTACAAATTGGTTATTAACAATTCTATGAGCTATGTCAACAGCTATTTTTATGTAGTTAGGTGTTTTAGTTTGTTTATACAATTTTATCCGCTCCTTTATATACAAATTCTAACATATAATATTAGAAAGTGAAATCCTTATTTATTTTACAATTAATATAAAATATTAAAAATAAAAGAATAAGAACTACTTTTAAAGCAGATAATTTTAATATATGAACAGATAGGAAATAGTACTATAATTTACTAGTTTATTGCATTAAACTGCTATTTAATTGAATTTAGATATAACTTATTCTATAATTAATTTAATAGTTTTAATAAGAGGTATTTGTATGAAGAAAGAAGGTTTATTTTTAGAAAAAGAAATTCTTGAAGAAAAAAGGAAAAAAATCAATGAAGAGCTTTTAGAGAAGAAAAGAAGCTTCGAAGTTATAGATAAAAAATTAAAGCTTTTAACCAAGGAATCAAGAGGAAGTTATAACGAAGAAAAAGAAACCACTGAAAAAATTTATTCGGTTCTTAAAAAAGATATTAGTAGCTATGAAGAAGCAATTAAGGCACCATACTTTGGAAGAGTAGATTTTAGAGAAAAGAAATCACAAGAAGAAAGTATATATATTGGTAAACAATCCGTAAGTTCAAGTCAAGATGGAGAAGAAATAGTAGTAGATTGGAGAACTCCAGTAGCAGATCTTTATTATAGTGGGACTGGAGGATACGCATATTATAAGTCCCCAAATGGAATAATAGAAGGTAACTTATCTTTAAAAAGAAAATTCTTGTTTAAGGAAGACTCCCTAGAAGATATATTTGATGAAGGTATAAATGAAATTATTATTAAGAGTGGATTAGAAGAAGAGGAGCTAGTGGATGAATTCTTAAAGATTAATCTAGAAGAAAGTAGAGGTAAGAAGTTAAAGGAAGTAGTAGCAACTATTCAAAAGGAGCAAAATGACATAATTAGATGGCCAAAGAATTTACCTATAATAGTTCAGGGGTCAGCAGGTTCAGGCAAAACTACCGTAGCGTTACATAGATTAGCATACTTAATTTATCGATATTCAGATAGTATTAAGGGAAAAGATATATTAGTTTTAGCTCCAAATAAGCTATTTTTAGATTATATATCAGACATATTACCTAATCTTGGTGTAGGGGAAGTTAATCAGACTACATTCCAAGACTTAGCACTTAAGCACTTAAAAATTAAAGCTAAAATTAAGGGTAAAGATGAGAAGCTAAAGGAGATTATTGAGGCTGAAAATATAGAGAAATGTAACTATGTTGTTAATTCATCTAAGATTAAAGGGACTTTAACTTTTAAAAGTATAATAGATAGATATTTAGCTTTATTAGAAGGTGCTTCATTAGATATAAATGATATTACTGTAGAGGATTATATTTTATTTGGTAAAAGAGAAATAATGAGGCTTTATTTAAAAGATTTAAAAAGCTATCCAATTAATAAAAGAAAAGATGAAATAAAGAGATATTTATCATTAAAGTTAAAAGAAAAGATTCAATTACTTTGCTTACAAGTAGATTTAGATTGGGATATAAAGATTAAGGAAGTAAAAAGAGAATTAGAAGATTGCAATGAAAGAAGAGAAAAGCTTATAAAAATATATTCAGAAAGAGATGAAATAAAAAATAATATAATAAATAATTCTAAAAAAATTATGAATGAGTATTTTAAAAATTGGAGAGGTATAACTTCAAAAGATATTTATTATGACTTATTCAGAAATGAAGAATATTTTGAAATTGCTACTTTAGGGAAAATTCCTAGTGAGCTTGCAAAGTTTATGAAGGAAGAATTAGAACATAACAATGAAAAGGGTATAATAGATGAAGATGATTTAGCTCCACTTATGTATATAAATATATTGCTAGAAGGTGTTGCTGAAAAAGATAAATATTCACATATTGTAGTGGATGAAGCACAAGATTATAATCCTTTTCAAATTTATTTGGTAAATAGATTAACTAAGGGAAACTCTCTAACTTTAGTTGGGGATATAGCACAAGGAATTTATTATTATAAAGGACTTAAAACTTGGGATGATATAGTTGATAGAGTTTTTGAAGGTAAGGCTACATATATACAATTAACCCAAAGTTATAGATCAACAGTTGAAATAATTGATTTTGCTAATGAGGCTTTAATTTCGCAAAATTTAAACTTGAAAAATGCCAAACCAGTTTTAAGACATGGAGATGCTCCAAAGATAGTAAAATGTAGTTCAGATAAAGAGGCTGCTATAAAAATAAAAGATATTGTTGAGGAAATTATTAATAATGGTAAAAATAGTATAGCTATTATAACTAAAACCTTAGAGGAAGGTAAAAAGTTAGAAAAAATTATAAAGAAGGAAACTAATTTGAAACTTTCATTAATAAAAGGAAGTGAAAAAGAGAATACTGATGATATAATTATCATTCCATCTTATTTAACTAAAGGATTAGAATTTGATGCAACTATAGTATATAATCCAAGTGATAAAAATTATAATGACAATATTTTAGATAAAAGACTTTTATATGTTTCTTTAACAAGAGCCCTACATTATGAATATATTATACAAATTAATGAACTAACGAAATTGATTAAATCTTAATAATATTTAATAAAAGGTAAAGTTATAGAAAAATATATACAATATACACATTTTGTAATTGTTTGATAAATAAGATTATGATAAAATGTTACCAAGAAATGAACTAATAGATTAGTATTGTGGAGGCAACTATATGGTACAAGAAAAATTAAAAGACAATATTTATTGGGTAGGAGTTAAGGATCCTAATTTAAAGGTCTTTGATATAATAATGGAAACAAAAAAAGGAACAACCTATAATTCCTATGTTATTAAGGATGAAAAAGTAGCAGTAATAGACACAGTAAAAACAGGTTTTTATGACGAATTTAAGGAAAAATTAGTATCAGTTATTGGAGACAAAAAAGTTGACTATATTATAGTTCAACATACAGAATTAGATCATAGTGGTTCTTTAATTAATTTAATAAAAGATTATCCTGAAGTTACTATAGTTGGTTCAAAGGCAGCCATAATATATTTAAAGAACATCTTAAATAGAGAATTTAAATATATTGAAGCTAAAGAAGAAATTAAGCTTGGAGAAGTTACTCTGCAGTTTATACCTGCTCCAAATTTACATTGGCCAGACACTATGTTTACTTATGTAAAAGAAAGAAAATTACTATTTACATGTGATTTTACAGGCTCTCATTATTGTCCTAAGGGTGGAATAATGTCAAGTTTAGATGAGGATTATTTTGCTGAAATGAAATATTATTTTGAATGTATAATGGGACCATTTAAGAAATTTGTGTTAATGGGACTTGATAAGATTAAGAATTTAGAAATTGAGTGTATTGCTACAAGCCATGGACCAGTGCATATGGATAATATAGATAAAATATTAGATCTATATAAAGAATGGGCAACTGAAGAAGAAATAGATGAAAAAAGAATAGAAATATTCTATATTTCTGCTTATGGAAATACAGAAGAAATGGCTAAATTCTTAAAAGAAAAAATAGAAGCAAAAGGGTATGTAGCTAATTTAACAGAAATTACTGAAAACCCATTAGAAGAAAGTATAGCTAAGCTAGAAAGAGCAAAGGGTTTTATGATTGGATCACCTACAATAAATCAAGATGCTGTTAAACCTGCTTGGGATTTATTATCATTAGTTAGTCCAATAATTAATAGAGGAAAAGTTGCTATGTCTTTTGGTTCTTATGGATGGAGTGGCGAAGGTGTAAAAATGCTTACATCAAGACTTAAGGATTTAAAGCTTAAAGTAGTAGAACCAGGATTATCATTTTGTTTTGTACCATCAGATGAAGAATATAAAAAAGCTGAAGAAGCAATTGAAAAATTTTTAAGTTTAATGTAATACAAAATAATATTAATAAAATTTAAAAATTCATAAATAAACTTTTTAAGAAATGAAAATAAATTTAAACATTTTAATCTAGAGCTATTTAAAAGCATTGAAAAACTTTATGTTTTTCAATGCTTTTTTTATACAGCTGATTTTTTGTAATTAGTTAATATCTGCATTCATATAATTTATAGTATTTATAAAAATGAATTTATTTTTAAAATTAATCCCTAAACCTATGATGTTAGAATATCTATATAATAAATAATTAAAAAAAGGGGGGAAACTGCTTCTTAAAAATTGCTAGTCAATTTGAAGGTGGGAATATATGAAACAAGAATTAACTTCTCAAGAGGTGAAATTTAACTTTAAGTTTAAGGAAAATAAAGAAAACGGCAGTGTGACAATGATACCCGAAATAGATGGAGAGTATGAAAAGATAGGAAGAGCCCTTGGTATAAATAGAGAGGGATATAATATTTATCTAATAGATTCATTTTCAAAGGATAAACTAACAAAACTTCAAGCCTATATAAAGGAGCAGTATAAATACAAAGCACCTCCTAAAGATATTTGTTATGTTGTTTTAGAGGATTATAAAAAACCAGAAGTTTTATTTATATCTAATGGCAATGGTAATAAATTAGTAAAGGCAGTTGAAGGGATACGCAATAATTATATTGAGTTAGTTGAAGAGTTTTATAATTCTTCTAAAGAAGATGAAAAAGATGAATTAATTGAAGAAATACAAAGTAAAAGAAATTCTTATATAAGTGAATTAATGGAAATGGCTAAAAAAGAAAATTTTGAGGTGAAAGTTACTAATAAAGGATTTGCTTTTATACCATTAATAAATGGAAAAGTTATAAGTGAAAGAGAATATGATAATTTAGATAAAGAAAAAAAAGAAGTAATAGTAGCAAAAGCAACTGTACTAAAAAAGAAAGCAGAAGTAGTTTTAGTTAAAATTAAGGATATAGAAGTAAAGTCTATAAGTAAATTAAAAGAAGTTTATAGTGATTTTTTAACGAAAGAAATGGAGGATTATAAAGACGAAATACTTTTTGGATTTATAGATGATGATAATGCATACGAGTATTTAGAAAAACTATTTACTCTTATGGAAAAGGATATAATAGAATGCTATACCATGGATATAGATGAGGATGAAGAAAAGTTATATGAAGTAATAAATAGATACGATATTCATTTATTAGTTGACAATAGTAAGACTTATCATCCACCAGTTATATATGAGGAAGATCCTAGTACAAATAATTTAATGGGATTTCTAGAATATGAAAATCATAATGGAGTTTATACAACAGATATAAATTTAATTAATTCAGGTTCTTTATTGAAGGCTAATGGAGGGTGTTTAATAGTACGAATGAATACATTAGCCAGTAATGGATATTCCTATTATCATTTAAAGAAAGCATTAATGACTAATAAGGTAACCTATGATGCATCAAAATCATATTTGGATATAATTTCCATTAATACTCTAAAGCCACAACCTATACCTATAGATGTTAAGGTTATTTTAATTGGAGATATGGAAACCTATGATACATTGTATAGCTTAGATGAAGATTTTAGTAAGCTATTTCCATTAAGAGCTGAGTTTTATCCAATAGTGGATGTTAATAAAAATGCTGTGAATTATATAAAATCTGCCGTGGACAATAAAATAAAAGTAAATGGCCTTATGCAAATATCAGAAAAAGGCATAAATGAAATCATTAAGTATCTATCTAGAAGTGCAAGTAGAAAAACAAAAATTAATATAGATATTGCTGAAATAGATAAAGTTATTATTCTTGCCAATTATAATGCTAAAAAAAGAAATAGTTTATTAATTGAAGATGAAGATATAATAAATGTTGTATATTATAAAGAAAGAATCGAAGAAGAATATGATAAGCTTTATAAAGAAAGTAAGATTATACTATCAGTTACTGGAGAAAAAATAGGAGTAATTAATGGATTATCGGTATTAGATACTGGATATCATTCTTTTGGAAAGCCTGTAAGAATAACTTGCGTTGCTCATAAGGGAACAGGTAAAATAATTGATATTCATAAAGAAAGTAAATTAAGTGGTAAAATTCATGAAAAATCCGTTAATATTATTAAAGGATTAATTAGTAATATTATTAATTCCTATGAAGACATTCCAGTAGATTTTTATTTGAATTTTGAGCAGTCCTATGGAATTATTGATGGTGATAGTGCTTCTGTAGCTGAAGTTATATGTATTTTATCTGCATTGACAAAGAGGCCTATTAATCAGAGTATTTCTGTTACTGGCTCCATTAATCAGTTAGGGGAAGTTCAAGCTATAGGTGGAGTAAATGAAAAGATAGAAGGATTTTTTAAGGTATGTAAATTTATAGATGATTATAAAGAAAAGGGAGTATTAATACCTTCTTCTAATAAAGATGAATTAATCTTAATGCCAGAAGTAGAGAAGGCTATAGAAGATGGTGACTTTCATATATATGTTATGAATACTTTAGATGATGCAATAGAAACCTTAATTT
>OGSQ01000107.1_pt1 | contig 55908 bp, 43 predicted proteins | sample 1573921 | NCBI WGS metagenome assembly OGSQ01 (sample SAMN03295832, study PRJEB24534) | human gut metagenome | isolation source: fecal sample 7 from infant 4 | host: Homo sapiens | place: USA: Pittsburgh, PA | collected 2014-07 | reverse complement strand
TGTTCAGAGCTTAAGCCATTTTATCCACTGGCATAGCCAGTGGTTTTCAATACAATAAAAAGTAGGCAATAGCTTTTGGGCTATTCCCTACTTCAAACAGAAAATAAAATTAATACAAAAAAAGAAAAGTATTAAAAATTATCTTTGAGTTATTTCTATTAGATTAAAATTAAAGAACATATATAATCAAATTCTAATATTTCACTTTCATACATATCTAATAAAAATTCTATTACTGCCTCAGAATTATTTCCTATAATCCTTGAAAAAATTACAATATAATCTTTTACATCTTGGATACTAATTTCTTTTTTTATATTTATATAATATCTTAAAAATACTGCATGTCTTATTAATAGGTATTCCAATATAATCATTTCAAAAGAAATAATCATCTCTTCTAAATCATCGCTAACACAATTACTTAAAACTTTTGATACGATACAGTTTTCAATTAAATTATCATATTCTTTAAATAAATCCCAAAAGCCTCCCCACGCCTTAAAAAGCTTTTCTATATTAATTTCTTCAGCAAATTTATAAATCTCCTTTAAAGCTTCTTCAAAAATAGGGACATTTCTATAGTTTTCTATCATATCTATAAATAATGAATCTATTTCTTTTAAATATTGTCTAGTATCTATATTTTCATAGTCTTTGTATTTATTTAATTCTTCTTTTATATAATTTTTAGATTTATAATTATCTAAAAACTCTATTAAGCTATCATAATTTAAATCATCACTATCAAGCATATTCAAAAGCATATCATAAGAAAAAATAAGTTTATTTTCTATACTTATATCTTCTTTTTGAAGTATATTAACTAAACTCTCCCTTATTTTTAGACATCCTAAATCTTCAATATAAGAAAGAGAGTCATTAGAATCTATATAATTCTTTTCTTTCATGTCACTAATTATGTTAACTACCTCAGGGCAAGAACAAGATAAAGTAACCTCTCTTACATCCTCAAAATCATTTTCTATTCTAGGGAAGCTCTTACAAGTTAACGATAAATATTCATCACCATGATCTATAACTATATTACATAATCCTTCATTACTTAAGAAAGGACACTCTCCCTTTGTTTCTTTCTGAAGTAAATATGTATTTTCTCCATGAATTTTTATAAACCTTACATTATCTAAAAGATAATTAAGATTATCTTTCTCTCTCCACTTATTGTAAGTTTTATTATCTACATTAATATCCCAACCTGTACAACAAGTGAACTTGCATTTATCTGCTGTACACTTAAATTTATCATATACTTTTATCTTTAAGATATTTTCTATTTTGTTCATATAATAACTCCAACTTCAAATTTAGACTTTATGGATTTAATTTTTCTATTTCTTCTTTAGTTAATTCTCTCCACTTTCCTGGTTCTATTCCCTTAGAAAGTATGCTTACTATCCTTATTCGTTCTAATTTAATAACATTATATCCTAAAGTTTTGCACATTCTTCTTATTTGCCTGTTTAACCCTTGAGTTAAAATTATCTTAAATGTATTATTATCTACTCTTTCTAATTTGCAAGGTCTTGTAACAGTCCCTAGTATATTAACACCCTTTGACATCTTATAAATAAACTCATCATCAAAGTCTTTATCTAAAGTTACTATATACTCCTTTTCATGATAACTTTCTGAAGATAATATTTTATTTGCAAGGTCTCCATCATTAGTCATTAGTATAAGCCCCTCTGAATCTTTATCTAATCGTCCAACTGGAAATACATATTCCTCATAGTTTAAAAAATCAATTATATTATCTTTTATTTCTCTTGATGAAGTGCAAACTATCCCTTTAGGTTTATTTAAGGCTATATATACCCTTTCCTTTTGTTTAACTTTTTCTCCATCTAATAATATATCATCACTTTCTTCAACCCACTGTCCTTGCTCACAGAGTTTTCCATTAACCATTATTCTTTTATCTTCAATTAATCTACTTACTTCTTTTCTTGAGCAATATCCATAGTTGCTTAATAGTTTATTTATTCTCAAAACATATATCCTTCCTATTTGCGAAAATTATCTTATCTACACTTTTCTTTATATTACATGATTTATTTTAATTTAAGTTAAGATAGTCAATCTTAATATAAAAATTACCTAATCATAATACCATATTTCAAAATATATAAGAATTATTCACTCTTCTAATATCTCAGTAAATTTTATAGAAGCGATTTAAAAGTAGCTACTTAATTAGCAGGTGAAAATATGCTAATGGTAGCTACTTTTTTCTTATTACTTTATTATAACAGTGTTTTAGCAAATTCCATGTTATCAAATTCATTTTCTTTTATATATTCTAATGAATCAATTAAATAACTTTTGTGATGTTCTATAGTTTTAGAGAAAACTTGGATGAATTCAACTATGCTTTCTTTAGATTCCTCTTTATTATGTAGATATTTCCCAACAAGATAAAATCTAATAAATGAATATCTTGTTAAAAGCATAATATATCCATCAAATATTGATTCAGATTCAGTAAATGGGAAAACATTATTGTATATGAAATTCACTAAGTAATTTTCAAAAATATAGCTATTGCTATTTATGAAATTCTCATTATAATCTTCAAATGCCTTTATGTATAATCTTGAATCTTTACTTATTTCAACATTTTTATCAAAATTGAATCCAGCTATAATTTGCTTTGTATATTGTTTAAAAGTAAGGCTGTCTACCTTTTTAGATACATTTAAAAGCTCCAACATTTTTTTGAAAAAATCAATTTGAATAAGATAATTTAATTGATTTTTTTCATAACAATCATTAACTAGATTTATATCATATTTTTTAATAAATTTAGGTACATTGCTAAAATTATCGTTGATTTCGTCCTCTAATTTATTTATAAAATCACCTAATATATAAAGCCTTTCACTTAAATTTAATTTTCTATTTTGTATTATTTTAATGCTAAGTGCTCTAATTTCTTTAAAGTACTTTATTGGTGAATTATTATATTTTTTAGATTTAGTATCAATCTCACTTGATATTATATGTTTTCCTAAACTTTCTTCACTTTCTTTAAACTTAATTCCCTCTTCCTTTAATAAAAGAATTCTTGCAGCTTCAGGACAGGCTATATCAAGGGACATTTCATAATAACCATCTATTTTATTAATTATTCTAGGAAAAGATGTACAAACATTTGAAAGATATTCTTCTCCAAGCTTAGAATAAATAATACAATAATTTTCTTCATCCAAAAAAGGGCACCTTTTATCCCCCTTTAATTTTACTTTTCCATAATCTACATCATAGCTTGTACAATAATCATTATTATGAACGTTTTTTTGAAACATTCTTTTCATTTCTTTGTCTTGAACTTTATAATATTGTCTAAAGGTAGTCCTATCTATATCTATATCCCAACCAATACAACAGCTATCTTTGCAGTTTCCACCAATACATTTAAATTCTTTAAAATATTCTGGGTATCTCATTTTTACATTTTGTCCCATAGTATAACTTCCCTTTCAAATACATTACTTAAACTTTCTTATTACAAATTTATTTTACTACAGTATTTTAACTTTGTCAGATATACCTTACCTTCTAGGTATTATAAATAAAATACAAGAATTTTTTATATTTATAATCCTTATTGTAGTACTGCTTCTTCAAGTACAAGTGCTAATCCATCAAGTACCTCAAGCACATCAACCCATTCTATGGATTCTAACTCGAAAAATAACTATAATAAAATAAAGGAATTAGAAAAGGATTAAAAATATATAAAATTTATAGTTAAAAGCTGTATTAAACCTCTATTTGAGCATACTATCTTTAAAAGAGGTGTAGAATTTGAAGTATATTATATTTGATTTAGAATTTAATCAAAGTTCTAATAAAGAAGATAGGGTTCACCAATTACCTTTTGAAATAATACAAATTGGAGCTTTAAAACTTGATGAAGACTTTAAAACTATTTCAACTTTTAATGAATTAGTAAAACCTTCTGTTTATAAAACTGTTCTTTCATACATTCAAGATTTAACAAAAATTACTGACGAAATAGTTTCTACTGCTAAAAATTTTATAGATATTTATTATGACTTTATAAACTTTATTGGACAAGAAGATGCTATATTTATTATTTGGGGAATTGTAGACTTAAGAGAATTACATAAAAACATTATTTACTTCAATCTTTCTACTGAAAATCTCCCTAAACTTTTTATAGATATTCAAGAGTATACTAGCAAATATTTTAAAGTTCCTGGTGGAAAAAGGATTGGATTAAGAAATGCATTAGATTTTTTAAGTATAGATATAAGTTCTGAATTTCATAATGCTTTTAATGATGCTTATTATACGGCTGAAATATTTAAAAAATTATATAATGATTTAATAAAACCAAAAATTTATATAAATACACCTATTAGAATAAAGGCTGAGCCTAAGAAAATAGTTAATTATGACGGCTTGATTCTTCAAATTGAAAAAATGTATAATAAAAAATTAACCTCTGAAGAAATAGGCATGATAAAATTAGCTTACAATATGGGTAAAACTAATCAATTTCTTGTATCTATAGAGAAAAGAAAGTAACTTAAAACTGAACCTCTTAATATTTAAACCATTTTATTAACAAGTGATATACTTAATATGTAAGAAAATTTTGCAGAATAATATAAAGGAGAGGAATCCTCAGTCTTTGCTATACTCCTTCTCCTTAACTTCTCTTCTATTAATTTATTCTTCTTTAGCACTTTTAAAAAATGATAAAATTAATCCCATTACTAAAATACTCATAGATAATATTATAAAATTATTGTTTTGATTAATAGGGCATACCTATCCACCATTTATATTTGCTAGATATAAATTCTTCATATTTCTTTGTTCTTACCTATACTAAATTGTTTAGGTCCTTAAAATTACCATTATTAAGTAACACTACTCAGGGTTGCTAATATACTACTATTGATGAAGCTTATAACAGTATCAATATAAAGGAGTATCTTATGTATACTAACCAATATTTCTTTTGTCCCTATCCAATGAATCAAGATGCTTATCTCTCCTTCAATTCATCAAGGAAAAACATAACACAAAAATTTGCATCCTTTAGTGGCACAGTTACAATGATTGAAGATTTTTACACCGGTCAAAATGATTCATCAATAGGCTGCTATAAAATGATGTCGCTAGAAAACGTGGACATGGGTATTGTAAATTTTATAATTTCTCCGGAAACTTACTTTGTAAATCATTCAGTGATTGAGTTAGGCGACAAGGTAACCGGATTTTACGATGCAAATGCACCTACCCCCCTTATTTACCCTCCACAATATCGAGCAATTGTTATGTCTAAAAACACAGAATCTGAAAATGTTACTGTAGACTATTTTAATAGTGAACTTATAAGCAGCGATGGAAATTTAAAACTAAACATTGCACCATCTACAGAGGTAATTCTAACAAATGATCAGATTTTTAATAGATACCCTGGAAATAGAAACCTAATTGTTGTTTATGGTTCTACAACATTTAGCATTCCTGCCCAAACTACTCCATATAAAATCATTGTTCTTTGTTAAATCAAAATATGTTTATTAGTTCATACAATTAACTTATATTCTAGACTTTCTAATAATAAAACTGCTCTTTGTGGTACGGTTCATTATTCTCTATTCTAAAATAATAACCCAGGACAAACTATTTCTGTATCGTCCTGGGTTTAATAGTATAGTACCTGCGTAACTACTAGTACCCTCCACTATCATTTTTATTAACTCTTAACTATAGTAACATTTTTTCTATTTTATTTTTCTAATTTATATAGTTTTCAATTAATAATCTACATCTATAGTTTTATATTATTATAAATTAAAAATAATTCTTTAGTAAATTATCTAAATTGAAAGAATCGATCTTTTAATTTAAATATAAGTTGTTTAGATAACTTCATATATTAATTATTTTCAACACTAAATAAAACTTTATAAAATGTAAAAACTTAATTACAACTTATATATTAATTATACTTTATAGTTATGCAAATTCACAATATTAGCCTTATCAGCAAATCCTACATTAAACCATGGAAATTCTTTATTTACATTTTCTATTGATTTCGATAGCCATCTAACATACGGGTCATATATATAATTTATTAAATTCTCGTCCTCTATGTGATAATAAGGACATAAGTCAAATTCTCTTGCTCCCAACAACACTACACCAGAGAAATGGTAAAATAATAGAGGTGAATCATCTAAATACACTACATTATTCTTTTTTGAAACTTTATAATTTTTTATATTCCACAATGCAGCATTTGCTCCAATAGATTTTACTATATGAACATTTTTAAATATATTAGGCCAGTCTTCTACATACCTTTGGTCTCCAAAGGTTTTATTAACTATATCATATTCAATAGTGCACTTTTTTAAACACCTATCCCCCCAAAGTTTTATTGCTGCTTTTGCTTCATTATTATTTTTAAATCCTACAAATCCTGTATTATATAATCCGCTTAATTCATAATAGTGCTTAAACTCTTCTGAATTTCTATGATCTATGAGAAAAATTGATGCATCAGAATTCTCATTAAAAATATAATCTAAGTCAGAAAAAAAGAATAAATCTGCATCTACATGTGCATAATATTCTGCATTGTCATATTTATTAACAATATAATATAAAAAAATAGGCTTTAGTGTCCAACAATATTCATGAAATATTCTATTAGACTTAGCTATTTCTAAATCATGATTATTTTCCTCTACATCCTTTAGTTGTACTAAAATGATATTTTTAAAACCTATTTTATTTAGTATATTGTAAACAGAATCATTCATACATAGAATAAATAACTTAAAATCACTACAACAATTCTCTAAAGAAACATACATTGGTATTAATTTAAATAAATTTGATTCCGATAATATCATTGATAAATGATATTTATTCATAGGCACCCTCCTCTTCAGTACATTTTCAGAATTTAATAATAAACATTATAAATATCTCTTATTAACGCTAACATCGCTTCTGTAAAGTATTTAATTCCAAATATATCTCTTAAAATTTTAACTTCCATAATTAATTTGTTTACATCAATATCTATAGTTGGCATAACTTTATTTATATCCATAGCACCTTCTATAACGTAGCGTCGTCTACATGTTTGAAGTAATTCTAAAAATATACCTAAAAGAGGCCTAAAATAGCTTACAGCTATCATATTATTTATATCTTTAGTTAATTCATTAAAATCATAATCATTAATTGATGTTATTCCAGCCGTACAAACTAATATTACATCTATAAAATAATTATTATTGTATTTTTTACATATATAATTTATATTTTCACGGGTTTCAAATATATTATTATTGGTAGGATGTTCTTGGTGAACACTTAATATATTTTTATCAAATATAAATTTGCTACCAGATTTATATAGCCTTATTCCTAAGTCATAGTCTTCAAATCCATATCCAACTATATTTTCATCAAACATTCCTACTTCTATAACTCTGTTTCTTTCTACAGAAGCATTATTAGTTAAAAAAAATCTCCAAGGCAGAAGATAGTCTTTTAATTCATCATTGTGATTTTTCAATATCTCTTTTAACCCTCGTATAAATTCTGCATCTAAGTCAAAAGATTTGTTTAAATAGCTTCCATCAATTATTGATTCAACATCTATTAATGGGTATTTATCTATCAGATTAAAATTTCCATCCGGCTTACTCACTGTTTTATCTAAATAATTCTCAATGCTTAATTTTAATTCTTTGTAATAGAAAGTAAAAATCCTTTTCCAGAGGATTCCACATACAACTATATTTTTTTCTTCATGATTTTTTAAATGCCTAGTTATAAAATCTCTACTTGCTATCATGTCACTATCATGAAATATTAGAATATCACCAACTGCTCTTCTTATTCCTTCATTTCTTCCACGAGCTATTCCTCTATTTTCTTCAAGTCTAACAAATTTAAAGTTAAATTTAGCTTTAAAATTTTCTAACATTTCTATGGTATTATCATTAGATCCATTATCGACTACAATAACTTCAAAAATATTGAAGCCACAATCTTGATTATTTAAGGATATAAGATTGTAGTATAATCGCTCTTTAGAATTATATGCTGGTATTATAACACTTGCTTTCATTTCGTCTCTTCCCCTTTTAATCTTTTCTAATTATCATCAATAGCAGCTACAGTAATATATTCCTTAAATTCTGGATCTATCTTTTCAACATCATCAATAATTTTTCCCAAAACTCTTCTATATATTTGATAAATAAATGGTATATTTGCCCTGTCTTGTTCATGAACCTGCCTAATATCATTTTTACTAACTATTCTAAAACCGCTAAAGTGATAAAATACCAATTTATTATTATTTACCAATATATTATCATTTAAAACTGTAAACTTATACTTCAAACTATTCCAATGCCCAATATTTACTCCTTGAGTTGTTATTTCGTAAACATTATTAAATAGGAATGGCATATCATCAAGATATTTTTGATCCCCAAATTTATTATCTTCAGGATTTGAAGTACAACTTTCTACACACATTTTATCCCACCAATTAACACATGCTAGTCCGTCGATATCTTTTTTAAAGCTAATAAACCCCGAGTTAAAATTCCCAGTGAGAGATTGTATAGTATTATTAACATCTTTCGAATACATAGGCAAAAACACTTCTCCACTAGATAGTAATACAGAAGCATATGGTTGATTTTGAAATATTACATTAGGATTTTGATAAAAAAATAAATCTGAATCTATATAAGTTACCCTTTTAATTGATTCCTCTAAAGTAAGGATATACTTTATAAAACCAGGTTTTAATGTCCAACAATATTGATTTAATTTTCTTGAAGCTTTGATTGCTAACAAATCTTCTCTATTTAATTCAGAAATTGTTACTAACACTATTTTATCAAAATTTATTTTCTTAAGAAATTCATAGCATTTTTCATCTACACAAAGGATATATACTTTAAAATCATTCATAGTTTTATGCAAAGATAAAAAACATGCAATTGCCTGAATTAATCTAGTCCTTGATACAACCATACAAAAAACACTTTCTTGCATTATTTATCTCTCCTTTTTAAGGAAATCTTCATACCATTCTATAGTTTTACTTAGTCCCTCATCTATCGTATAATTTGGATTCCATCCTAATACAGTTCTTGCTTTCTTTGCTGATAAATATTGGTGTATTATTTCATTACTTCCTTGATTTAATATTATAGGTTTTATATCACTACTCATAATCTTCAATATTTTATTAACTAGTTCTAAAACTGTTATTTGTATTTCATTACTAAAATTAAAAGCTTGTCCTCCTAAGTTAAGCTCTACAACTTTTTCAGCTAAATTAATATATGCGTCTACTGCATCCTCTATATAAAAATAATCACGAATAAAGCTTCCGTCACTTCTTATTACGGGAGCTTCCTTATTTAATATAGATTGAATACTTTGAGGAATAATTCTATTGAAATTTAAATCCCCACCACCATAAAGATTTCCACATCTTGTAATACATACTGGTAGCTTGTAAGTCTCATAATAAGTTTGAGCAATTAAATCTGTACAACTTTTTGAAACATCATAGGGATGCTTTCCTTGCAGTGGCATATTTTCATCATATGGAAGTTTTTCTTGGTCCCCATAAGCTTTATCACTAGATGCTACTATTACTTGTTTAATTAATGGACTTTTTCTTGCTGCCTCAAGTATATTCCAAGTTCCTTCTATATTAGATTTAAAAGTTCCGAGTGGATTTCTATTTGCAACTCCAACAATAGCCTGGGCTGCTAAATGAAATACTGTATCTATCTCATATTCTCCAAGTGCTCTTTCTATTAATAAATAATCTTCTAACATACCGTGTACAACATTAACCTTTTTATATTCTTCTCCAATATATATATTAGATTGTGGTATATAATCTCTTACTAAGATAGTTACATTAGCCCCATAGTTTACTAATTTTTTAACTAAATAACTTCCTAAAAATCCAGTACCACCAGTTACAAAAACATTTTTATTATTCCAAAACTTATTTACCATATTTTCCAATCTCCTCTTCCTTCGTTCCAAATTTTATTTACATTATTTATATCATTTAAAGTGTCCATAGCAGTCCAAAAACCATTATGAATATATACTGCTAATTCATTATCTTTAACTAATTTTTTTAATGGATTTTGTTCTAAAACGCATGTTGTATCATTTTCCAAATAATCAAATATTTCTGGCTCAAAAATAAAAAATCCACCATTTATTATTCCATCAGTACTCTTCTTCTCATCAAAAGATTTAGCTAATCCATCTTCTATAGTTAAAATTCCATATTGACTTTTCTTATATATTCCTGTAACTGTAGCTATTTTGCCTTGCTCTTTATGAAATTTTAATAATTTATCTATATTTATGTCTGCTAGTCCATCTCCATAAGTTAACATAAATGTTTCATTTCCAATATACTTTTGAGCTCTTTTTAATCTTCCACCTGTCATAGTTTCAATACCTGTATCAATGAAGTTTATTCTCCATGGCTCTGGTTCAGAATCTATATTAATATCCCCACTTTTTATATCTAAAAGAAAACTCCTAGTTTTCCATGAATAATCCACGAAATATTCTTTTATTTTTTCTCCCTTATAACCTAATAAAAACATAAAATCATTAAATCCATAATGACTATATATTTTCATTATGTGCCATACTATGGGCATCCCCCCAACCTCACATAAAGGCTTAGGTACATTCATTGTTAACTGACTCATTCTAATTCCTTTTCCTCCAGCAAGTATAACAATTTTCATCTTTTGCCCTCCATTTTCTCTTCTAATTAGTTTTGTTATTTTTTAAATCTACTATTGAATCCAGGTCTAAATATCCACCATGATTGTATTCATCGTATAAAATTATAAATACCAAAATATTTATGGATCTATCATACAGCTGAGAAGTTACTATCTCATGACTAATTTTTATAATAGATTTATCTTTAATAAACTCATTAACATCACATTCTAATTTTTCTATATTTGTACCTTTTATTATCTTCACCTTCATATTAATTACCTATCCCCTAGCACTTTTCATAATATATATTATTCATAAACTTTTATTGTGCTACTAATTTTCATGTATTACATTTAGATGTAGTTACTTCTCTAAGGATTCATCTGTTTCACTAGTATTATGAAATATGTTATTAATTTTTTATAATATCGTATACTTAAATCTTCTGTTCATTATCACAGAAATTAAATGCTTAATACAAAAAAGAAAAGTGGGTCACAATTTTGATCCACTTTTCATTCATTTCATATTTAATTTTCGTAATTTATATCTTGTTTTATTAAATAAGGAAAAACCTTAATCTCACTTCCATCTAGATCTTCCTTATTTATATCAATGGCATTTATTCTATTATTATTGTAGGTCTTGTAATAATAGATACCTTTTTCTTGGTTCATGCATGAAGCATAGACAGTAAAGTCTTCTTTTCCTTCCACAGTCATAACTCCTCCCTTTACCATTGCTGTATAATCAAGCATATGGAAAAATTGGCTAATACCACTTAAATCATCCTCTACTTTTGGTAATCTTGATTTAATAAATGCAATTCTTACAAATCTTGAAACTGAAGAAAAGTCTCCTGGAATTCCTATAGTTCCAGCTCCAACTCCTAGAGGTTCTAATTCTTGATTGCACCATCTAGTTTCTTTCGGATACATCTCTGTAATACCTACATACTGACTTAAATTAATTATATGCCAATCAAAGGTTGGATTATTAGTAAGTACTCCAATATTATTATCATAAACTACAAACTCATCCTTAGTTTTTTCTACTACTATAGACTTTCCTGTTCTATCTACTATCATCCAATGAAGAGTAGGTACAGGATATTTTTCATTTAAAGGTACATCTACTAGCTCTATATTTTTGATTTCTTTCTTAACTTCATCTACTGTTTCATGATTAAATAAAACCCAAAGTATAAAGTCATAAGGTGCAACATTTACTCTTCCTTTAACTGGTTCTTTTTCATAATAAGCAAAGCCTGCAAAGTTTAATCCTGCACAAGCCAACCCTTTTTCATTCATTCCATCAGCTAATGCAGCATGATTATCAATAACAGTTCCCATTCCAATAATTCCATACTTCCCCTTTACCATATTACCAGTAACCTTATCTTCGTATTTATAATTCCTTGGAACAACCATAACAGATTGATTAAAATAATACTCTATATCCATATTTCTTCCAAAAAAGTTATTACCTTTATTTGATTTAATAGTTAATGCTGTACACATATTTCCACCCTATTATATAAATAGAATTTACACTTCTTACTCTACAAATTCTATTTATACCTCTTAATTTTATAATTTCTACTTTTCTTTATTATTCCATAATTTATATTTTTCTTTATTATGTTATTCACTCTTTTATATTATGTAGAAATGTAGAATAAATACTATAAATTTAAATATCTATTTGTTTATCTCATAGTTATTCTATTTATCTATTAACTAAAGTATTCTTAAAGCTTCATCTTCTGGTTTTTATCTTAATAATCTCTCTGAAAAGAAATTAAATCTTTAGCATAAAAAAGACCTAGAAGTTAAAAATTTTCTTAACATCTAGGTCTTAAACTTCAGTTATTATTTTTTGATATATAACTAAAACTCAACTTTGCCTTTTCTTTTAATTACTTTATCCATTGTCGGTATTGCTGGTATTGCACCATATTCCTCGCAAGTCATAGCTCCAACTACATTTGCAAATTCGATTATTTTACCATAATCTCTATTTTCACTTCTTGTTAATCCATATAATACAGCTCCAACAAAAGCATCTCCTGCACCTGTAGAATCCTTTTGATCTATATCTATTGAACCTATGATAATTGATTCATCTCCTTCTATGAGCATTGTTCCTTCTTTACCTAAAGTTATTGCAATAGTTTTAAGGTTAGAGTCTTTCAATGATTGTATTGATTCCTCTAATGTCTTAGTATTTGTTAATAGCATAGCTTCTTCATCACTTAATTTAATAAAATCAGCTTCCTTCATAAAGTTCCAGCAATGCTTTTTATATTCTCCTAATAAATCTTCTGTTATTAGTACATCTCTGTAATTAGGGTCAAAAGTAATTAATGCACCTTTAGACTTTCCTTCTTTTAAAAGTGAATAATAAGTTTCTTGAATTTCTCCTCCTAGGAATACTGTTGCAGATCCAAAATGTATGATATCTTTATTATCTATTGCTATCATTGCTGGATCAATAACATATTTGCTATCACTTCCTCTGTAAAATTCAAAACTTCTTTCTCCACTTTTATCTAAAGTAACTAATGCCAAAGTTGTCTTGCCTTCATCTTTCATAAGTGATGTGTCAACATTGTTTTCTATTAAAGCTTTCTTTAAAAAGCTTCCAAAATTGTCTTTTCCAACTTGACCTAGGAAGTAAGACTTTCCACCTAATTTACTTATAGCTACAGCAACATTGGCAGGTGCTCCACCTGGTTTCTTTAAGTAACTATCTCCATCTTGAGAAACCATATCTATTAATAATTCACCAATACAATATATATTATTCATAGCTTATTACCTCCAAACTTATATCCCTTTTTTTAAGGAATATTTACTATAACTATATTTTATCTCACTATCAGTAAAGATTTCTACTCCCTTAGAATTTTCTAATGGGAATACCCTAGATGTAAATGTTTTTTCTCCATTATTAATAAATATTTCTATTATACTATTATCAACTAAAGCTTTTACATTTACTTTATCAAATGATTTTATTATTGTCTCTCTTACATTTCCATATTCCTCTGCATACTGATGTACCATATTACTTCTATCTAAAATAACACTCTTATTATCCTTATTAAAGGTTAATGTTAACTTTTCTTCTTCTGATACTAAGAATTCAATTCCAAACTTGTTTGCTTCTAATGAATCAATAGTTAAATCTAATTCATAACAATTATTATCACTTAAAATTTCTATTCTTTCATTAGCTATTCCACTATTACTGACTTCATTATCTCTTAAAAGCTCTAATTCTTTAGCTGGCACTTGATATAACTTATCACCTTTTATAGATAATTCTCTAGGGAAAGTCAAACAGTTTGCCCATAGATTATCATCAGTAGGAGCTTTGAATTCCCCCATACCTGCCCATGCAAATAATAATGGCTGATTCATTTTACCTTTAAAGCTTTGAGGTGCGTAAAAATCAAATCCAGCATCAAATTCATCGTAGCTTTCCACAATAAATTTTAAATTTTCTACATCAAACTTTCCAATTACATAAACAACGTTAAATATGTTATGATATTTGTTTTCTACTGGTTCTATCCCTTGTGGAGAAAATATTAATACATCTTTTCCATCTATATTTATATAATCTGGGCACTCCCACATATATCCAAAGTTATTATCAAAGTTTTCAAGGCTTAACTCTCCAAGGAAAGTCCACTCTAAACCATCAATTGACTTATACATAATAAATGTGCCAGTCTCATCTAATCTTTGAGCCCCTAAAATCATATAGTAATTATTATCTTTTTTAAATACCTTAGGGTCTCTTACATGACCTGTATATCCTTCAGGTACTCCTAATATTAGTGGGTTATTGCCATACTTTTCAATTTTTCCATCTTCATCCATAATCGCTAAGCATTGATTAGCACTTCTCTCTTCTTTTCCAAATTTAATATTACCTGTGTAATATAAATATAGCTTTCCATCAATCTCTATAGCTGTTCCTGAATAAGCTCCATGAGATTCATAAGTTTCAGTAGGAGTAAGTGCTACCCCTACCCTTTTCCAATTTACTAAATCTTCTGATTCCAATTGAGCCCAATGCTTCATTCCATGGGTTACTCCAAATGGGTACCACTGATGAAATAATCTATACTTACCTTTATAGTAGGCTAATCCATTTGGATCATTTAATAAACCAAATTCAGGATGAATGTGATAATTAGGTTTCCATGGATCATTTATTGATTTATTTTTAAGTTCATTAAGTTCTGCTTCTGTTGCTTCGATTATTGTTCTATGCTTTTCTTCCTTATAAATTATCATCTTAACCCCCAAACTGTATTTTAAGCTGCTTTTTTCTTAGCTTTAGCAAAGATAATTGTTAAAATTGCACCTGCTAATAGAGCTATTCCATGAGCTATTAAGTAATTTAAATGTCCTGAATTTTCAGCTGCAACTATTGCAAGTCCTGGTATAGCTGTAGCTCCAAATCCTATTGCAGTTACCTTTGTTATGTATATATAAGCTCCACCTAAAGCTCCTGCTATACATCCAGCTACTAGAGGAAATTTATTTTTTAATGTTACACCAAATATTGCTGGTTCAGATATACCAAATAATACCGATCCAAATGAAGATATACAGATTTGTCTTTCCTTCATATTATTCCAGTTAGCTACTAAGTACCCTAATACCGCTCCTCCTTGACCAATTAATGCTACTGACATTAATGGCATTATGAAGTTTCTTCCTGTATCTGCAATTAATTGAGCTTCTACTGCACCTATTACGTGATGTAATCCTGTTATTACAACTATTTGTTGAATACCAGCAAAAATCATATATCCGAAAATACCTAAGTTTGTTGTTGTCCATAATAATGAGCTTGTTACCACATCTGCTAATCCACGACCAACTGGTCCAATTATAGTAAATAGTAAAAATGCTCCAACTGTTACTGTTGCTAATGGTGATAAGAATAACTTAACTAAATCAGGAATTACCTTATTAAAGAAATTATCAAGCTTTGCTGTTATGAATCCCATCATTAATGCAATGATTATTCCACCTTGGAAAGCAACAAGCTCAACTTTTAATCCAAAAATATTAATAACTTCTGGTTCTACAGATCCATTACCAACACTGTAAGCATTAGCTAAGTCTGGATGTAGCATTATTGCTCCAATTACTAAACCTAAAACTGGATTCCCACCGAATCTTTTAGTAGCAGAGTAAGCTACTAGTAATGGTAGTATAGTAAATATTCCTGTTGATGTTATTTGCATAAATCTATTGAATCCAGCTAAGGATGGAAACATCTCAACTACTGATTGTTCTCCAAATATTCCTTGTTGAGTTAATAATCCTGTAATACCCATTAATAATGCAGCTGCAAGTAATCCTGGAATAATATCTACAAATACGTCTGATAAAGATTTAATAGCTTTCTGAAATCTATTTTGCTTTTCAGCAGATTTTGACTTAACATCTTTTAAAGACATATTCTCCTTTCCTGATACCTTTGCAAATACACTATATACATCATTAACAGTACCTGCTCCAAATATTATTTGTAATTGATCCCCAACTATGAATACACCTTTAGCTAGGTCAACATTTTCTATTTCTTTCATATTAACTTTTTTAGTATCTTCTAATACTATTCTTAATCTTGTAGCACAATGTGCTACTCCTTGGACGTTATCTTTTCCGCCAATATGTACTAATATTTCTTCAGAAATTTTTTTATATTGTTCACTTTTGTTTGACATAATTTCTTCCCCCTGTACTTTTCTTTTCAATTAGTGGAACCGGTTCCTAAAATCCATGATTAGATATTATCACATTATTTATCCATATGCAATAGATACAGAAAACATTTTCAAGAGTAATTTTTCTCTTTATATGATAAAAGTGGATATACATAAGTTTCCGCCGCTTCTATCCAAAACAACGCAAACTTACATATATCCACTTTAAGCCTAAATGGAGTAGTAACCATTAACCTCTTATTTAAATTTTAGCCTTAATAAATTATTATTTAACAATTTCTTTAACGCTTTCACCTTTAATAAAATCAAATCCTATTATATGTAAACTTTCAACTTCTTTTTCTTCTATTAAATTTATAATTGTATTTGCTGAAATTATACCTGCTTCATCATTGTTAAATCTAATAGTTGTTAAGCTTGGTGTAATCATTGATGAAATATCGTATCCACCAAAACCAACTAAGGAAATATCTTCTGGAACACTTTTATTATTCTTATTAATAGCTTTCAAAGCTCCTAAAGCTATTTTATCTGTAGCACAAATAATAACAGTTTCCTCTAAATCATTTATTAATTCATTAACTATTTTTTCAGAGTTTTCAGCACTAAAACTTGTAGTTATTTCTTTAAATGTTACAGTTTTATCTCTAAACAAAGATTCTTTTACACCTTTTTTTCTTATGATTCCAACCGCTTCATCACTTTCTTCAACACCTAGATATAGTACTTTTTTATGTCCATTTTTTAAAATGTACTCACCTACAACCTTTCCCGCATTATAGTCATCATTAATAATAGATATTGCTTTATCGTACTTCTGCCCTACTATAATAATAGGAATTTTTAATTTACTTATAACTTTCTTATGCTCATTAGTTATTTCTGTACCTATTAGAATAATTCCATCAACCTTAAGCCTAGATAAATTTTCAATATTTTCAACTTCACTTTCTTTATTTAAGCTCGTGTTTAATATTAACGAATTATATCCTTTTTCTCTAAGTCTTTCATCAATAGACATAATTACTTTTGATGTAACTACAGAATCTAAACAAGGTGCTATTATTCCAACAAATTTTGTTCTCTTTGCCTTTAAACTTTGAGCAAAAGCATTAGGTTCATAATTATATTTATCTATAATAACTTTTATTTTCTCGCTTGTACTCTCACTTATTTTACCGCCATTTAAATATCTAGAAACTGTACTTTTTGCAACCCCAGCCATTTCTGCTATATCTTTTATAGTTAAATTTCTATTATCCATTTCTTATCCTTAATTTGAAAAATTATTTTAATTACAAATCCCTTAATTTTCAGATTCACAATTAATTTACTAATATCAATTATACAATATTTATATTAATTTTAATACTTTTAGTAATCAAAACTAAACTATTAAAAATAGTCTTATGTAACTTAGATTGTGATTAATATAGTCCTTGATTGTCTATATTATTTTTCATAACATTATTATCATATATAAATTATTCTACTTCAATTATATAAATATATTTAAAATTAATTAACCTTCTAATATCTCAACAAATTTTGTAGAAGCTAATGAAAGTGGAACACTCTTTAGATAACAAACCCCTATACTTCTACTAGGGATTTCTTCTAAAGTCTTAACTTCATATAATAATCCTCTTTCTAAATAATCTCTTGAAAATTCTTTTACTACACAAGCAATGCCTAAGTTTATCTTTGCAAATTCCAACAACAGATCAAAAGATCCAAGTTCAAACTCTGGAGAAATTTTTATCCCCTTAGATAACATGAACTTCTCTACATACTTTCTTGAATTAGAGCTTGGTTCTAGAAATATTAAAGGATGTTTAACCATTTCTTCTAAGGAAATTTTCTCCTTTGATAAATCCTTATACTTCTCTCCACAAACAAAAATATCTCTAACTTCTCCACAAGGTCTTATTTCTAATGAAGGATCATCTATTGGTAAATTACATATTGCAATATCAATTTCTCCTGATTTAATTGAGGCACAAAGTTCTATAGTAGTTCCATTTATAATCTTAAATTTAAGATTAGGATATTTATTATGAAAGACTTCTAAATATTGAAGCAAAAAATACTTAGATATAGTATCTCCTACTCCAATCTTTAACTCTCCTACAGTTAAATCTTTAAATTCTAATATTTTTTCTTCTCCAGCATTGATTAAATTAATTGCTGAATTTACATATTCAAATAAAAGACTTCCTTCATTAGTTAAGGATACCCCTTTTGGTGTTCTATTAAAAAGTCTAATATCTAACTCTCTTTCTAATTGCATTATAGCTTGACTAACTGCTGGCTGTGTCATGTAAAGCTCCTTTGATGCCTTTGAAAAGCTTTTACTTTTTCCTACCTGACAAAAGACTTTATATAAATCTAATTTAGTAATCATATAAGTACTCCTTATACCATGTATTCATTCTATTTATTTTACTTATATCATTAATTGGTGTATATTACAAGAGTATGAAATATTTAAAATGAATTTTAAATTGATAGGAGAGATTGTTTTGGAAAGAGTTGTTGGTACAGTTGTTAGAGGTCTTCGTTGCCCAATCATTAAAGAAGGGGATAAAATTGAAGATATCGTTGTAGAAAGCGTACTTAAAGCTTCAGAAGCTGAAGGTTTTACTATAAATGATAAAGATATAGTTACTGTAACTGAATCAATAGTTGCACGTGCTCAAGGAAATTATGCCTCTATAGATAATATTGCTACAGATGTTAAAGCTAAGTTTGGTGACGATACTATTGGTGTTATATTCCCAATCTTAAGCCGTAACCGTTTTGCAATTTGCCTTCGTGGTATAGCAAAGGGAGCTAAGAAAATAGTATTAATGTTAAGCTATCCATCTGATGAAGTTGGAAATCACTTAGTTGACTTAGATATGCTAGATGAAAAGGGAGTTAATCCTTGGACAGATGTTTTAACAGAACAAGAATTCCGTAATCTATTTGGATATAATAAACATACTTTCACAGGAGTTGACTACATTGATTACTATAAATCTTTAGTAGAAGAATATGGTGTTGAGTGTGAAGTAATATTCTCAAACAATCCTAAGACTATATTAAATTATACAAAGAGTGTTCTTACTTGTGACATTCATACAAGATTTAGAACTAAGAAAATTTTAAAAGCAAATGGCGGAGAAAAAATTTACAGCCTTGATAATATATTATGTGAATCTATTGATGGAAGCGGATGTAATGAAGCTTATGGATTATTAGGTTCAAACAAATCAACAGAAGAAACTGTTAAACTTTTCCCTCGTGACTGTCAACCAATAGTTGATAATATACAAGCTATTCTTAAAGAAAAGACAGGAAAAGATGTTGAAGTTATGATTTATGGAGATGGAGCTTTCAAAGATCCAGTAGGCAAAATTTGGGAACTTGCTGACCCAGTTGTTTCACCAGCATATACAGCAGGTTTAAATGGTACTCCAAACGAAATCAAATTAAAATATCTTGCTGATAATAACTTTGCTGATTTAAAAGGTGAAGAGCTTAAGAATGCAATATCAGAATATATTAAAAATAAGGAATCAGATTTAGTTGGATCTATGGAATCTCAAGGTACTACTCCTAGAAGACTTACTGACCTTATAGGATCATTATCTGACTTAACATCAGGAAGTGGAGATAAAGGAACTCCTATAATCTTCATCCAAGGTTACTTCGATAATTATACAAAGTAATAAATTAGAAAGTAGCTACTACTAATAGATTTTTATCTATTAATAGTAGCTACTTTTTTGTTTCTGTTATCTGTACTAAATTATTTAAACAATAGATTAAATAAATTTTCAGCTTAATTTGTAATTAACAAATTAAGTTATCTAGATAATTTTTCTATCCACTTACTATTAAACTGCATAACTCATTAACATAGTTATATTTCCCACAATTTTAAATTCTCCTAAGGTTGCTGGTATAAAGATAGAATCTCCTTTATTTATCTTTAAAGTATTATTTGCAGCAATTATTTCTCCCTCTCCATCTACTACTGTATATATATAAAATCTATCTTTATCACTTTCATTCTTGTATTCATTCTCTACAGTTAATTTCTCCATATGAAAATACTCATTTTCACATAATAAAACTTCTTTGTATCCATCTTTTTGTTTCTCTTGATTGTTAGATAAATTTTTACATTGTAAATTAAAATTAATTACATCTAATGATTTTTCCACATGGATTTCTCTCGGCCTACCATAGTCAAATACCCTATAAGTTACATCACTATTTTGTTGTATCTCTGCTATTATTACTCCTTCACATATTGCATGAACTAATCCACTGTCTATTAAGAAACAATCCCCTTTTTTTACTTCTATTCTATTTAAATAGTCTTCGACCCTTCCTTCTTCTATAGCTTTTTCAAAGGTAGTCTTATCACAATTCTTTGTTCCTACTATTAATGAAGCTCCTGGCTTTGCATCTATTACATACCAAGCTTCTGTCTTTCCAAATTCATTTTCATGCTTCTTAGCATATTCGTCTCCTGGATGTACTTGTACTGATAGCTTTTCCTTTGAATTTATTAACTTCACTAATAATGGAAACTTATCTACACTTATCTTTTCTCCAACTAACTTGTGTCCATATATTTCTATTAGTTTATCAAAACTAATTCCCTTAAACTCTCCGTTTTCTACTATTCCTATACCATTTGGATGACATGCTATATCCCATGATTCTCCTATCATTCCTTCTGGTAAGTTACTTCTAAATGACTCAAAGTCTCTTCCACCCCATATTTTATCATAATAAATATTTTCAAATATAATTGGATACATATCTTCTTTCTCCTATTCTTTACCTTTCACTTCTTAAGTTATACGAATAACACCGTTCTTAACCCTAGAAAGTATAATAAATTTATCTTTTCTAAGATAAACTGCCCCCTATCAATTAGACAGAAGGCAGTTAAATCTTTTAGTTTTTACTCTTATCTTTTCTGTTGCTATTTTCATAATTAGTATTACATATATTTTTTGAGTATACAATTAATTATTTACTCTAAATATACTAATTTAGGACTTTCCTACTGAAAACTCAGATTCACAAATAAACATTTCATTATCTCATAAAATAGCTTTATTTTTCAAATATTCTAGTCTAATATTTAGTTTCTAACATATGCCTTTATTGTAGCTATCTTTTTGCCTACAGAATCACCATATGGCTTAATTGTATATTCGCCAACTGATGCTGGTATAATAAAGGTTTCTGCATAGTGTACTACAAATGGTTCAAACTTATTGTTAGGAGACTCAATAATGGCCTCATTCCCCTCAACTAGATTAAGTACATTAACTCCACCATTAGTATTGTGATGTACTTTTTTTGTGAACCAGTGTCTTCTAGTTTCTATAAACTCTTTTTCATGAAGACCTGTTCTCTCTTCAATCCAACCATCACCTTCTGCTACTACCTCTATTTGATTAACTAAGTTCTCCATAGTCCATTTAGTATCTCTATCAAATTGAACTACCTCTTCCCCATGTCCTATATTAATTGGTCTTGGTTTACCATCCATACCAAGTCTTCCCCAATCCCATAACTTAAATGTAAATAAGTTAGGAGTTGATGATATTTCTAAAACCATAGTATCTGAGCCTGAGCAATGAACTGTTCCAGGTGGAATTAGGAAGTGATCATGCTTCTTAGCCTCTATTTTATTAGAGTACTCCTCTGCATTAAAATCTCCCTCTCCATTTTGAGCCTTTCTTAAATCACCAAAGAATTTTTCTTTAGTCATTCCATCCTTTACTCCAAGATATACATAAGTCTCCTCATCCTCTTTTGCATCTAAAAGATAATATGATTCCTCTTGAGTATAGTGAAGTCCAAACTTCTCTTGTGCGTACTCTACTACGGGATGTACTTGAAGAGATAAGTTTTGTCCTCCCATAGTATCTAAGAAATCAAATCTTATTGGGAAGTCTGCCCCAAATCTACCATGTACCTTTTCTCCTAATAGCTCTCTCGGATGAGTTAGTACAGCATCAATAGATGGAATTTCAACAATATTATCTCCAACCTTTAATAATAATGAGTTTTCTTCTGGTACACAGTCAAAGCACCAAGCATAGTTTTCCATATTTCTATCTAAATCACAAACGTCCTTCATCCATTGTCCACCCCAAACCCCTGGGTCAAAGAATGGAACAACTCTAAACGGCCTATTAACAGTTTCTTTTAAACCTGCTCTGAATGAATCTCCTGTTATCATTTTAGGAGTATTCTTTAAATTTGTATCTAAAATATAATCAAACTTATTAAATCTACGTTTCTTATATCTATCAGCTACTCTCCACTCAAAGAAGTATCCTCTTTTTAACTTTCTTAATGGATCTTCATTAAAGTTTCTACCCTTCCAGTTAGGAATATCTCCTGATCTATATCTTTGTTGTATTTCCCATCTAGCTAAATCCGCAAAAATATATATATCTGGCTCAACTAAAAGATTAGCCCCAACACCATATACTATGATTACGCCATTAGTTTCATCTATTTCTTTTTTACTATTTTCTAATCCATCTTTATTTATAAAATCTTGAAAGCTTTGTAATGAAATTTTACCAAATACTCTATCATCAGTAACAACTTCTTTAATTTTCTCTTCCACAGTATCAATATCTTCAAAAATAGCCTCATCAGTAAATATTTTTAATTTTGCATCTATTTTATCTATAATACCACTTTTGATTTCCTCTACTATTACACCAGGATAGAAGTCAATAGCAATAACTTTTTTGTTTCCCGATAGATTTTCTAGCTTTAATTTCAATTCTGTAACTATTTCTTCATATCCATTCCATACATGAGAATTATCATATCCCTTTACTTCTACATATGGTTGTTTATTATATTTAGATTTCATATTTTCCTCCATAATGATCATACAAAGTAATTAACTATATTAATATCTTAATATTCCTTATTTCTCCTGGTTTTAATTTACCAATTTCTATACTACCTGGAATATCCTCATTTTCCATAATATTAGTAAACTTTATATCATCATATTCAAAATTAATCTCTAATTTTCCACCATCAATTTCATAATCTTCATTATTGTATATTCTTAAAATATATGAATCTCCCTTACTAGATTTCTTAAATGTACTAAATATAGCATTTGAATCTACTAGGTCTATTAAATTTGATTTTTCTGAAACATCTATATCTAAAGGATTAGTACCAAAGTATGATATAGGGTAAACAACTCTTTCTAACAGCTGACTTTGATAATAAACTGGATCAACTGCAAAATTAACATAATCTTTAGCTATATTGGTCCTATTATATTTATTTCCAAAGCTTATTCCTAAATGGAAGCTATTATCTCCAATCATTTGACTTTGCGGTGCTTCAATAATCTTATTTAATAATCCGCTTGCTCTACCAGGTCTTCTGTTAAGGTCTGGTAAACCGAAATGACCAACGGATCTAAATAAAGTTATGGCAATATCACTTTTATCTTCTCCAATTATCTCATATTCTTTAGAACTTCTTGTATACACTACTACAGACTTATTTTCATCTTTTAATGCAACATAATTCAATAATGGATTTGTTGGAGATGGTTCTTCAGACCAATTTTCTTTCTTCCATATTTTTAGCTCTTCAACTTCTGTTTCTCTTTCCACAACTCCAAATTGTGTTCCTGCATAGGATGATTTACTCTGTAGTTTAGTATCTACTACTAATCTTACTCTATGATTTTTAGAGCTATTTTTAACTTTTCCATAGCATTCAATAACATTACTATTATTTCTTAGTCTTAAAGTCATTTTAATAATTAAAGTAGAATCTTTATCTTTTTTCATTCTACTTTCTAGATCTTTTGGAACTAAAAATTCTCCCTCAACAGTTAATTCACTCATATCATTTGTGGTGTAAGAATTAATTAATTTTATATTATCTAAATAATATTTATTTATCATGTCATTATCAGGATATGAATAATCATAATTATCTCCTTCGTCTCCTGACTCTTCGAAATATATAGGATTGTTATATACTTCTCCTGTAACTTTATTAGTTATTACTAGATTATTATTAAAATCAATTCTATATATATTATTTTCAATTATCTGATTATTGTAGGCTATATCACTTAAAGTGGCCTTTTCACCATCTATTATTTGCAATGTTTCATACGATAAACCTTTTAATCTATTTTTAATAATTATATCTGTGGTATAGAAATAATTATCTTTATCCATTAGACTCTCATCTTTTCTAATTACCCCAGAATATGATTTATTTACTTTTACAATACTGTAATTAACATCTTTTTCATCTAATTGTATTTTAAAATCTTTATTTTTTGTATAAACACTTATCTTGGAAATTATATCTCGTTCATATGGTAGTGTATTAAATATTACTAGCGGCATTATATTATTTCCCTTACCTTGACTTGCGCATTGTGATAACGCTAAGGACTCTTTTTGCTCTCCAACAGAAATAGCTATTTTTCTAGCTAAGTATATTTTTAATGCATGAGCTAAATTATATGCTTTCTTAGTTCTTTCAAAAATAAGCTCATTTGTTTCATCAGTATTAGTAGCTGAACTATGAGTTTGACTTCTAACAAGCAAGTCCCATATAATATCTATAACCTCTTTTTTATACTCTATACCTACTTTATCTAACATAGCCATCAAAGGCTGTACCTCATATGTCATTAATCTTTCAATTTTATCTTGAAGTGCCTTTATGTCTGATCTAGCAGAAAATATTGATTTATGAACCCTATTATACTGTGTGTCAATTATTTCTCCAGTATAGTTTGGAATATTTTTACCATAATCTCTTAATCTATTCATATATTCTTCTAGTGTTGTTTCTACGAAGCTATATAATCCATCTTCCTTATTATACTTATTTAACACCCTATTAAAATCTTTTAATACAGGTGTTTGATCTTCACCAATAGGTAATAAAAACTCATTCTCTAACCTACTATTTTCTAGTAATTGATTGATTCTATCATGTACATCTCTGCCATCATATTTATTTTCATTCTCTTTATTTAAAGTTCCATCCATAAAACTTTCAGTAGCAAATCCATATCCACATATTTCAACATTAGATAATACTTCACTACCATCGTTTGATTTCCAATAAAAATCTATAGGAAGTTTATGTTTATCTCCAATACCTCTTCTAAATACAAAACTATCTATTCCCATACCTTTAAATATCTTAGGAAAATCTTGAGAATGTCCAAATGAATCTGGTAGATATGCTACTTTAGATACTCCACCATATTTTTCTCCCGTTTCTATACCTAATCTCAAATTATTTATTATAGATTCAGCACTTGAAATAAAACAATCCGGTTGTGTATGGAATGGTCCAACTGATAACTTTTTATCCTTTATTAGACTTTTTACTTTTTCAATACTATTAGGAACAGCTTTTAAATAATCATCTAAAATTGCCGTTTGTCCATCTAAAAAAAATTTACTAATTTCATTATTATCAAATGCCTCTATTAACTCGTCCATATGATAGATAAATTGTATTAATGAGTCTTGCTCACTAAAATACCATTCATTATCCCAATGAGTATGGTGAAGCACATGTGCCGTTGCCTTATCACTTATGTTTTTCATAAATATCTCACCTAATCCTATCTATAATATATTTTACTTCCTGATATAATATAATTTTATATATCAGGAAGATTGTTTATTAATTTTTAAAAACTTAACAAGCTATCACTTTCTTCAAAGAAGATTGTCTCTTGATTTGTTTTTCTTACTTCTCTCTTTATTCCTATAGTTATAAGTAAAGCTATTATTATAGCTCCCACTGTATAAGCTAAAATATAAAGTAATAATCCTCTTATACCATTTTCTATTGGAACAAAAGGCAATGCCATCCAGAATCCAACTGTTGGTGTAATTACAATGTTAAAAATAGCAACTAGCGCTCCTGAAACTGCTCCCCCTATCATACTTGCAGGTATAATTATCTTTGGCTTAGCCATAGCAAACGGTATTGTATTTTCACCTATTCCAGCAATGCATAAAATCATATTGTTTATTGCATTTTGCTTTCCTGAGTTACTAAAATGTTTCTTATTAATTAGATAAGCTATAAATAATCCTGCCATTGGTACAAAGCATGTTAAATGTGCAATAGTTAATGGAACTTTATTTGCTGTATAAACTCCAAATCCAAATAATATAGCTGTTTTATTAATAGGACCTCCAAAATCTGTACATGTCATTGCTCCTATAACTAATCCTAACAATATTTTAAGTTCTGGTCTCTCTCCCATTATTGAAAGCAAATTAGTCAATTGATTCATTATAAATTCAATTATTATACCAACTCCATATTTATAAGCTAATATACCTACAACTAAAGTGCTTAACGGTATAATAACAAAACTAACTAATCCCATCCAATTTTGTCCTAATTTCACTTTTTCTTTTATAAAATTTGCAACATATCCTGCTATAATTCCTGCTATAATTCCTCCTATGAAGCCACCATTCATATAATAAGCTAACATTCCTATTAGAAATCCTGGAGCCACTCCTGGTTTTCCAGCAATTGATTGAGCAATAAATGCCCCTAGAAATGATGGTACTAGCCATAATCCCCATAATCCAATTGCTTTAAATAATAATGGTATCGTTGTTAACTGACTCATATCATACCAATTACTTACATCTACACCATAAGTAGTTAAGTCATTTCCAGTTAACATGTGTATTATCATACCCAATGTCATTAATAATCCGCAACCAGCTACTAATGGAATTATATATGATAATCCATTAAATATAGCCTTCTTGATTATCTCCTTATGTGATTGTTTTTTTCCTCTTTCTCTCTTTGTTACTGCCATATTTATCTTCCCCCTTAAATTAATTAACCATTTACAGCTTCTAAAATTATTTCTTTTGGACTCTTTAAAGCTTCACTTATTTCTACGTCTAAAATATCTTTTCCTTCAAACCTTTCTTCTCTTTGAGCACCTGTAGCTGTTGCAAAAATAACCACATCAGCTTCTCTTATTTGCTCAGCTGTTAACTCATCTTCAATTCCTAATGCTCCTTGTTTTTCAATTGCTATCTCATGTCCTAACTCCTTTGCTACCTTCTCTAATCCCCTAGCCACCATATAAGTATGTGCTATTCCTGTTGGACAAGCTGTAACCCCTACAATTTTCATAATTGATACCTCCATATACTTTTTAATTTATTTGATTTATTATTTTTAAAATCTCTTCCTCATCTTTAGCTGTAAATAGCCTCTCTACAAATTCATCTTCCATAAGATTAACTGCTATCTTAGATAAAATTCTTAAATGCATTTCACATTCATCTTCCTTTTTTACTGCTAATAAAAATACTAACTTTACTGGATTATCATCTAATGATTTCCAATCTACTGAATTTTTTAGCCTTGCTAATGCTATACTAGTACTTTTCACACCTTCTGACTTGCCATGAGGTATAGCAATTTCTCTCCCAACCCCAGTTGTATATTCCTTCTCTCTATCTAGTACATCTTGAATAAACCTATCTTTATCTTTTAAAGTTCCATCTTTATCTAACATATCTGCTAATTGGCTAATTACATCAATTTTATCTTTTGCTTCTAATTCTAATTTAATTGTATGTACATTTATTAATTTAGATATATCCATATTATTCACTTCCCCATATTAATTATTTAAAACTATATCTAATACTTCATTTTTGCTGCTTTTTCCCAATATCTGCTTTACCTTATCTTGGTCATCAATCAAATCATATAGATTATTAAATATCTCTCCTAAATATTTCTTAATTGAATTATTCATGCAAATTAAAAATACAATTTTTACTTTATACTTATCCCAGCAAATTGATTTTTTTAAAGTGCAAATTACTATACAAGGTTTAATTACCTCACTATGATCTCCATGTGGTATAGCAATATTTTCATATGATGTAGATGAAATTTTTTCTCTAGAAATTACTGTATTAATATAATCTTTCGTTACATAACCTTTCTTTTGCAACATATCACAAATAGACTTAAGTAGTTCTTCCTTATTAGCGTAGTCTGCATTTAACAATACTAGGTCTTCATTATAAATATTGTCTATCTTCTTATTACGAGACTCTCTAGGATTTGTATAACTTTTTTTAATTTGCCTCTTTATATTCTTAATATCATTCTCTGGTAGAAATGGGTTTACAATAATTACACATTTATGCTTAATAACTATTGGAATAGTAGATATGACAATATCAGCTTTCTCTAATAGAGGGTTATTCTTAGTATCAATAGCAGAGATTACATCCAATATTTCAATATCACTAAATACTCTTTTAAGCTTTGCAGTTACCAATTGAGATGTCCCCATTCCTGTACTGCATACCACTACTACATTAATCAAACTATTATTCTTTATTCTTATCCTTTCTAACGAAGCTTCAAAATGTACTGCTATATATCCTATTTCATCTTCACTTGCTTCTAAGTTGTAGATTTCTTCTAAAACTTCAAATGCATTTACTGCTGATTCAAATGCTAGAGGATATTTTTTCTTAATTTCTTTTATATAAGGATTCTTTATTGGCATATTATTTACTAATCTATTTATAGCTGTCCTTAAATGAATAAGTAGATATTCATATAACAGTTCATCATCTGATAATCTTGCTTGTAGTACTTCTTCACCTTTAGTAATCATATCTTTAACATTTCTTTTTAATGATTCATCAAATATACCACTGATCATATATGTTGATATCTCCTCATTATTAACCTTTAATAGCTTAGCTCCTAAAATATGCATAGCAATATATCCTATCTCTTCAGTAGGCATTTGAACTTTAAAAGCAGATTGTATCTTATCTGTTAACTTAATAGCTAAACTATATTCTAAGGTATTTTTAATTTTCCTTAAATTCACAAAATCTGTTTTTATTTTATAGCCTTCCTTTATTCTCTTAATTGCTATTGCTATATGAATTACTAATGCGACAAAAGCTGAATCTGAAAATATTCCTCCTAAGTCACCCTCAACATCTTTAATAATTTCAGAAATTTTACTAACATCGTTTTCATTGAATATATGTAAAAACTCATTACTAAAATAACTTTTAAAATTATCATTACCTTCCGATAAATTAGAGTCATTCATTAAATTTAACATATAGTTTAAATTTTCTTCATCTGTAATCATATTTGCATATTCATGACGTATTGCCTCTTCTTTACCCTTAATGATTATTCCTCTATTTTGTTTTTTTTCTAATTTTAAACCTTTACTTTTAACCAATTCTTTAACTTTCAAAAGTTCATTATTTACTGTTCCTTTGCTTACATACATTTCGTCTGCTAAATTCTGAATAGTAATGTATTCATTACTATTTAATAATCTAGACATAATATATGCTTGTCTCTCTTTTGATGAGTTTGGAAGATCATGTTGCTTAAATCCAATAAGACTTTGCAAATACACTTTTTGCTCTTCTTCCCCTATTAACCATATTCCTACTTTAGGCTTTCTATATAGAGTTATATTAAACTGCTCTAAAAACTCATCTATGATATCTAAATCTTTAACTAATGTTTTTCTTGAAACTTTTATACTGCCCTCTAAACCTTTCAAAGTTACAATATCATTATTAAGCAATTCAATTACTATTTGTTTACATCGTTCTGTCAATGTAATCATTTTCTCCACCTCTCATTTGTATTATAGCATTCCACTTATTAAAGAAAAATCCAAAAAACTCCACTATATAATGTGGAACTTTTTATGTTATTTATTAAAAATCTTATTTTATATTATACCTTTCAAATAATATTTAGTTAAGAAAGGATGTATCAAATATAGGATATTATAGAAAACACAACTCCAAAAATCTACAAAACCTTAAATTTTATAGATAAAAGCGAGAAAGCTACAAGTCTTATAATTTAACTTGTAGCTTTTTGATTTTAATATTAAAATTGTCAATCTTAATTTATTCCATTAAAACTTAATCTAATAATTATTTTACTAATTTTCTTCTCTATAACGCTTAAATCCTGGGTGCTTTCCTGTAACTCCATAAACTTTTCTTAGTTCTATTAATGTATCAATATTTTTTCTATCAATTTCCTTTTCCCCACCTAATAAATGAGCTGTTAAGCTTATTTTGGCATATAATTCTAATGTTTCCATTCTATAATATGCAGTAATTAAGTCTTCTCCAACAGTCAATGCTCCATGATTTTGCAACAATATTACATCATGTTCTTTTAAAAATGGAGCAATCCCTTCTGGAACTTCATTAGTAGAAGGAGTTGCATATGGTGCTATAGGAATTGATCCAATTGCAACTACTGTTTCTATCATAGTATAACGATCCATAGGTAAATTTGCTACTGCAAATCCTGTTGCTGTTGCTGGATGCGCATGCACAACTGCACCAACATCTTCTCTTTCTTTATAACATCTTAAGTGCATCTTAATTTCTGAGGATGGCTTTAATCCCTCTAACCCATCAATTACTTCACCTTCTGCATTTATATGAACTAATTTTTCTGGTGTAATAAAACTCTTACTTATCCCTGTAGGAGTTGCTAAAAATGTACCATCCTCTAATTTAACAGTTACGTTACCGTCATTAGCTGCAACCCATCCTAATTGCCACATCTTATGGCACACATCACAGATTTGTTCTCTTATTTCCATATATTTCATTTTAAATCCTCCTAAATCCTTATTAATCTATTATTTTGTAATAACACCTTTTTGTAATATAATGTTTGCATATAAAGCTTGTTCACCTGTAGCAATTATTGCATATGAATTTTTAGCCTCATCATAAAACTTAAATCTCTCTATAGTTCCTACAGCACTTTCTTTACGATTATCATATTTTGATATTATTTTTTTATATTCATCCCAAATAGGGGTTTCCACATCATCTCCTGGCATCACTTCCATTAAGCTTACAGGTTTATCTATATAGGTATCTAATGGAAATACCTTTAATATAGCCTCTAATAATTCTAAGGTTCCATGTCCATCACATCTAATTATTTGACAATTCTTTTTCATACTTTCTGCTGGAAAATTACCATCAGAAATAACAATTCTATCACTATGTCCCATTTCACATAATACTTTTAATAATTCTGGTGACAGAATACTTGGTATTCCCTTTAACATTTTATAACCTCCTTAAATCTTCTATATCCCTCTTCCCATTTCTCCACTTCTACTGGCTCATAATATTCTATTTGTTGTGAGTTTTTTATTATTTTACGTGCTTCATTTATATCTTTTATATCACCAGTAGCCATTAGTTGTATTGCTGCATTTCCTAAAACGGTAGCTTCTATAGGCCCTGCAACTACATTACAATTAGATGCATTTGCTGTCATTTGGCATAAGAGCTTACTTTGTGTCCCGCCACCAATCATATAGATGCTTTTATAATCTTTTTTCGTACATTGTTTTATTTCCTCAAGAGAATATCTATATTTAAATGCCAGACTTTCATTAATGCATCTTATAACTTCTCCATTACTCTTAGGTACATATTGACCTGTTCTTCTACAATATTCCTTAATTCTTTCAGGGATATTTCCTGCAGCTACAAATATAGGATTATCAGGGTCTATAAAGCATTTAAATCCATCTGAGGATTTAGCTACCTCTTCTAATTCAGCAAAACTATATTCTTTTCCTTCTCGGATCCATTGCCTTCTACTTTCCTGAACTAACCATAATCCAATAATATTTTTTAGAAAGGATACTTTATTTCCATATGCACTTTCATTCGTTATATTAAACTTTAATGAATTTTCATTAATTAGTGGTTCATTTAATTCCGTTCCAAGTAAAGACCAGGTTCCACAACTTAAAAATATAAATTCTTCATCTAATGTAGGTACTGAAACTAATGCACTTTGTGTATCATGCCCTGCTACAGCTATTACTTTACATCTATCAATTTCAAGTTCATTACATACTTCATCTGATAGGTTCCCTACAATATGTCCGCTAGGTACTATCTCTTTAAAAATATTATGTGGTAAATTTAATGATTCAATTATCTTATTTGACCATGTTCTATTTTTCGCATCAAATAACTGTGTAGTTGAAGCAATAGAGATCTCTGTAGCTTTTACACCTGTTAATAAGTAATTAAATAAATCAGGCATTAATAGCATCGTATCTACATTTTTTAAAAACTTTTCTCTTTTTTCCCTTAATGATAAGAGCTGAAAAACTGTGTTAATATTCATAAACTGATTGCCAGTTATATTGTAAAATTCATCTTTAGATATTTTTTCAAAACTTTTTTCTATCATTCCCTCAGTTCTAATATCTCTATAATGAACTGGATTCTCAATTATTTTTCCTTCTTTATCTAAAAGAGCAAAATCAACACCCCAAGTATCTATTCCAATACTATGAATTTTTCCAAAGCCTTTTACTTTTAATAAACTTTGTTTAATTTCAAAAAACAGTCTCAATACATCCCAATACATTGTTCCATTCACTAATACTGGATCGTTTGAAAACCTATGAATTTCTTCTATTTCTATCGTATCTCCATTAAACTCACAAAGCATTGCTCTTCCACTGGATGCACCAAAATCAAAAGCTAAAACTTTTTTATTTGAAACCATTTTATTCATAAATCCCACCTATACTTACTTAACAAATTCGCTCTATTTATACATTGGACCATAATTCATGCAAGCTCTATAGTCTTGACCTTCTTTATCCATACCAAATGCATTCCAAGCTGCTGGCCTAAATATCTTTTCTTCTGGAACATTATGCATACTTACAGGTATTCTTAACATTGAACATAATGTAATAATATCTGAACCGATATGACCGTAACTAATTGCTCCATGATTAGCTCCCCAATTATTCATAACATCATAAGCTGTTTTAAAGGCACCTTTTCCAGTAACCCTTGGTGCAAACCATGTACATGGCCAAGTATAATCTGTTCTTTTCCATAATTTATCTGAAACATCCTCTGGTAATTTCACTGTGTATCCTTCAACTAATTGAAGAACTGGACCTAACCCTTTTATAAGATTTAATCTAATCATAGTCACAGGCATATTTGCTTCAGTTAAAAATCTTGATGAATATCCACCACCTCTAAAATATCCATTGTCTGCAGCATTCCATGTTGTAGCCTCTAATATCGCTTCCTGGTCTTTTTCTGTAATATCATACCATGGCTTCATAACACCATTACCATTTTCATCAATTGCAGCTCCACAAGCATCTAAGCATGCTGCGCCAGAGTTTATTAAATGAATAAAACCATCGCTTTCCTTTGCAATACCTTCTAATTCATATCCAGTAGCTTTTTTAACTGCATCTGCACTCCAATAAGTACGAACATCTGCAAATATTTGTGCTCTGTTAGTAAGAAGCTTTCCAAATAGCATACTAATTCCATTTAAAACATCATTTTCTGTAGCTAATATATATGGCTCTCTTGGTCCATTCCAATCAAAAGAAGTATTTAATAAAGCTTCTGGAAAATCACAGTTTGGATAAAAATCTGTCCACTGTCTTTGACCTTGGAAACCAGCAGCTATGGCATTATGTCCAAGTCTTTCTTCTGAAAACTTATCAGGAAGATTTTTATTTCCATTCATTAAATCTTTAATAATACACATCATTTTAACAACAAATTCCCAATCAGCTTCTTTTTCTTCTTTTGATTTTTGAATTTCTATAGGATTTTTATCAAATCCCTCTTTACACTTATTCTTTGTCCATGCTAATGCTTTTTCATATTCTGCTTTATCATAAATTCCTTCAGTTATTCTTCTTATTATTTCTACCTCATCAACAGACTCTACTCTCATACCTAAATAGTCTTCTATAAAGTTTGGATCAATAATTGATCCCCCAATCCCCATACATATAGATCCTATTTGTAAATATGATTTTCCTCTCATAGATGCAACTGCAACTGCAGCTCTACCAAATCTTAATATTTTTTCTTTTACATCTTCTGGAATTTCAGTGTCGTCAGCTTCTTGTACATCATGTCCATAAATCCCGAAGGCAGGTAATCCTTTTTGTGCATGAGTCGCTAAAACAGATGCTAAGTAGACAGCACCTGGTCTTTCTGTTCCATTAAATCCCCATACCCCTTTTATAGTCATCGGATTCATATCCATAGTTTCTGCACCATAACACCAACATGGAGTAACTGTCAGTGTGATATCCACTCCTAATCTCTTAAATTTATCTTCACAAGCTGCTGCTTCTGAGACACGTCCTATTGTTGTATCTGCAATTACTACTTGTACTGATTCTCCATTAGAATACCTTAAGTTATTTCTTAAGAGTTCAGCTGCAGATTTTGCCATATTCATAGTTTGATCCTCTAAGGCTCCTCTGACATCTACTTGACCTTTTCTAGCATCAATTGTAGGTCTAATACCAATAACCGGATACTCACCAATAATTCTACTTTCTCTCATAATATCTCCTTGATCTCCTTGAAATTTATTTATGTATTAAAGCATTTACTATACTTTATCTTAATTATAGTTATATAAAAGAATAAATTCTTGTGTTATAATAGTAAAAAATATAACAATATTCACTTTTTCTATTTTAAGGAGATATATTTTTATGAATTTTTTTGATTATAAAGAAAATAAACAACATGGTAGATTTGATTTTCCACTAGAGTTTTATCACGTTTCTCCAGAGAATCCAAGATATAATATGCCTTATCATTGGCATACTGAATGTGAAATTATAAAAATTATAAAAGGAGAATTTTTAATAATATTAGATGATAAAAAAGTATTAGCAAAAGAAAATGATATAATATTTGTTAATGGAGGGATATTGCATGGTGGTACTCCAAAAGATTGCATATATGAATGTATCGTCTTTGATATGAAATCGCTATTTAAAGAAAATAGTTCATGTACTAAAGAAATCCACGAGATTATTAATTATAATAAATTAATTTATCATAAATTGCCTAATAACATTAGAGAACTAACAGCTTCTTGTGATAATTTATTTAGATCAATGAAAAATAAAGATATTGGATATGAATTTATTTCTTTAGGTTCATTGTATTATTTCTTTGGAACTATTTTTAATAATAATTTGTATTTAAATAATACTTCTGATATGAAAAAAAGCCAACAAAAAATCTTACAATTTAAAAATGTACTTTCTTTAATAGAAAATAACTATTCTACTACTATTACTTTAGAAGATTTGTCTAAAACTGTTGGTATGACTCCAAAATATTTCTGCAGATTTTTTTATAATATGAGTAATAAAACTCCAATAGAATATTTAAACTTTTATCGTATTGAACGTGCCTGCTATGAGCTTATTACTACCGACTTAAGCGTTACTGAAGTTGCTTTAAATTGTGGCTTTAATGATATAAGTTACTTTATTAAGACATTCAAAAAACTAAAGAAAATTACACCTAAAGCATATAAACAATGTATTGGATAAAAATATAGTTATATAATCCTCAAATATAATTGTTTTATGAATATAGATTAGCATGACTTATAGTTATTCAAATGATAATTTGTATAATTATTATGATGATAAAAAAATAAAATACAAAGAAAATTTGCTGAAATTTTATTCAAAGATAGACAATTTAATTAATAAATCTATTGTAAATATATTAAAAGGTTAAAAGCTAAATATGTATAGCTTTTAACCTTTTAAATTTTGTAATTTAATATAAAAAATACTTTGTTATTTTAAAATCAACTTAATAGTTATATATCCTTTAGGCATAATCTCAATAGAATTATCTATAACTCTTTGTTCTTCTTCATTTAAATTTAACTCAACAACCTTTACAATATTTTCACCTAAAATATTTATATATTCAAGCTTTTCCCCAGGGTTAAATAATCTTGCAACTATAGTTTTATCACTATCAAAATTATTCCTACACATACTCATGAATATATTTTGGTTATCAATAGAAAATAATGGTTGCTCTCCTTTTCTACTTCTTGTTGGTAATGGTAGTTCGAAACGATCTAGAGGCTCAGCTAATAAATCTAAATTTTGATTTTGATAAGTCGTATAGTTTTTTTGATACTGTTCTGTTAACCTAAACATATTTATATCTGCCTCTTCTATTGCTTCAGACATTGTTATTGAATATTCAAATACCATTTTTCCTATCATCTGTGCATCATTAGTGTACATTGGTTGATCATTAATTCCTGATGCTCTTCCAGGTCTCCATAAAATATCATTTTTCCCTAATAACCCTACACCTCTAAATAATGATAAAGCTACAATATTTGTATCATTTATAATTTCATATTCCTTAATTCCTTTAGTAATAACTCCAAACATCTTTTCATCATCTTTTACATACATAAAGTTTTCTAAAGAATATATATCTACTGGCTTTTCTACAAACTTTAAATCTTTCCATCTATCAATGTATTTATTCTTAACTGGTCTTTTCAACACAGAGAATCCTTGATCAGCATAAGATGATTCTATATCAAATATATTACTATTTAATAGTACTCTTACCCTATGATCAAATGTATTATTATTAATCTCATGTCTAATACGTATAAACTCTTCTCCACTTCTGATTTCAAATGTAGTTAGTATTTCTATATTAGCATTTTTAATTCCACTCTTTCGATTTTCTAAATTTAATGGAATACTTTCCATATGCTTAACTTTCATAGTTTGCACATTTTCAGATTTTGTTACTTCCTCTAACTTTGCATTTTTAATAATAATAGGTTTTTCATCTTTTAATGGAGAGAAGTCATAAGAATCTCCATCATCACCACATTCTTCAAATGATAATAAATCTAGTATTTTTCTATTATTAACTTTATTTAATAATGATATATTACCCATATCTTCTAATTCAAGCTTAAAATAACTATTTTCAATGAATTGTTCATTTTTCATTTCAACTATATCAATAAACTTATTAGAATCTTCAATAAGTAGTACTTTATTACTCATTGGCGAAATAGAAATATTCCCTATTATTATTTTAGTTACATAATATCCGCCAACTTTACTTTCTTTTTCTCCATCGCTTGTAAAAATAATTTTTCTTCCCCAGTCAGAACTATTTTCTTGTGAAATTACTGTGAATTTAACTATTTCTCCTTCTATAGTTCTTAATTCAAAATATTTACTCTCTGTTATAATAGTCGCTTCAATATTATTACTATTGACGTATGGCTTCAAATTTGAAATTACAAGAATATTTTCATTGCCAAGGTTATTAATTATCTCTTTTGTCATTTTCTTTTTAATTATATTTTCTAAACCATCAGCTATTCTTTTAGATTTTTCTAATCTATGAATTACATTCTTATTTGTTATGTCAGAATTACATCCACAAATACTATCATGCGCATGAGAGTCAAACATTTGCTTCCAAATTGCATCAAGCCATTTTTCATAATAACTAGAATTATCTAATTGAGACATTGCATATAATGGCTCTAATATATTTATAACTTTATGTTCAACATCATAATTTAACTTTTTAATATCATATCTCTGAGAACCAGCAGTAATATGAACTCTAGACATTTCTGGTACTACTTGTTCTCCAGTAACAATATTACTATCTCTGCGTTCTTTCCAAGTTTCTTTCATATATGTTTCATAATCAGATAAGATGAATTCATATTTACTTTGTTTTCTATTTATTTCTTTTATTATATTAGGCATATCATTATTTATTAAACCTTGGTCAAAACCAGCAGGCCATAAAAGATTTTCGGAATTTTTACACATTAGACTTAGTTTATCAATCATTGGTATCAGTATATCTCTTATATATTCATCATCATCTGATATTGGTTGAGGAGATCCGTATCCAAAATATATATTGTTCGTTTTTACATCTTTTTTATCTGGTGATTCCCAAATAAAGTTTAAATCATCGCCAATTTCTTCTGTTGAAAACCCTCTACGTACTATACTATAGTCTAAACCGAATCCTGAAAAAATAGATGGTAAATAGGAGTTTTGACCAAATGAGTCAGGTACATACCCAACCCCCATATATCCTCCTAGATCCTGAGATACCTTAATTCCATATAATAAATTCCTTATTATTGATTCCTTATTTACAAGTAATGAATCTGTTTGTGTGTACCATGGTCCAAATATAATTCTATTGTTCTTAACCAATTTTTGTAATTTACTTTTGTTTTCTGGACATACTTTTAGATATTCTTCTATTAAAGAACTTTGTGCATCAAAAAGAAAAGATGCATAATCGCTATTTTTTTCTAAAGTATCTATTAAGTAATTCATATTCTCAACAAGTAATAAATTTGAATCTTCTATTGTAAAATACCATTCTCTATCCCAATGAGTATGTGTTACAACATAAACTTTTTTTTTCATTCTTAAACCTCATACGTATTTTTTACATTATTATTTTTTTTTTCATTTCTAGTTAATATATAATTTCTAACTAATATATTAGCAATTGCTACAAATATCACACCTGCTGCTAAAGCTATCAAAAATCCTGTTATACTCTCCATCAATGGCCAGCCCCAAAATCCTCCAATTATATACCATAAGTTTCCTTTTAAATATAAAGCTATTACTGCTGCTATTATTGAACCAATAATATTTATTGGAATTGTTATTAATGGATTTTGAATAGCAAATGGAATTGCACCTTCACTGATTCCTAAAAATCCAAGTATAAAAGAAGTTTTTCCATTTACTCTTATATCTTCATCGAACACTCTACGTTTTACAACTATCTTATCAATAATTGTAGCTAAACCTAAACCTATAGCTGGAACATACACTCCGATCATAGCTGAAGTAAATGATAATACACCTTCATCATTTAATGTATATGCTATTGTATGTGCAGCCTTATTAATTGGTCCACCTAAGTCAAAGGCTGTTGCTCCTGCAATTAAAGATGATATTAAATATTGAGAAGATGCATTTTCTGCAATTAAATTAAACATCCACTTATTTAATGAACCAAATACAGGATCAACTAAATAAAAATTCAATAAAAATATAGATAGTATTGATATAAATGGTACTATTAGCATTGGCTTTAAAGGTTGTAAATCTTTACTCAGTTTTACTTTTTTATTAACAAACCTTGTTAAATACCCAGCAACTAATCCAAGAATTACAGCTCCAAAGAAACCTGATGGTGCACCATTTTCTATTCCCCAAAATGTAAAATGCAAACCACCTGCAAATGCTCCTCCAATAAATCCAGGTACTAATCCATTTTTATCTGCTATAGAATATGAAACATATCCCGCAAAAATTGGGTACATAAATTTCATTATTAAACTTCCATAATTACCGATATAATGCAAAAATACTAATAATGAGTTAGAATCTGTTGCATATTTAACATCTGCTACAGCATCAACTAAGCTATTACCTCCATAAACTAGAGCACCTATTTTTGATATTCCAATCATAAGACCTCCAGCAACTAGTAAAGGAATCATATGTGAAACTCCTGTCATTATTGCTTGTAATATTTCTGATCCTTTACTATTCTTAGATTTAATATCACTTTTTGATACATTTTCATCACCGATCAAATCATCTACTTTTCCATCTGGATTACTTAATGCCTTTTCTATTATTTTATTTGAATTCTTTAAAGGTTCTGCAACTCTTGTTTTAACATATTTTAAGCCTTTAAATCTTTCAAGTTTTTTTGGAGCAACATCTGTTGCAATTATTAGTGCATCTGCTTGTCTTATTTGTTCCTCTGTTAATTCATTTTCTAAACCATTTGCTCCTTGCCTTTCTACAATAACATCGATACCCATTTCTCTGCCTGCTTTTTCTAAATACTCTGCAGCTAAATAAGTATGTGCAATACCAGTAGCACAAGCAGTTATAGCAACGATTTTCTTTCTTGTTTGTGATATACTATTTTCATTCTTTATAGTATTGTATTTTCCATTAAAATTCCTAATAAATTCTTCCTTAGATTTAGAGTTTTTTAATCTTTCTATATACTCATCATCTAATAATCTAGTACTTAATTCAGAAAGTACCTCTAAGTGAGTTGTATTTCCTTCATTTTCTGGTATAGCTAATAGAAATACTAATGATACTTTATTATCTGGATTTATACTTTCCCAATCATTAATACTGTTTTTCAATTTTGCAACCGCTAATATCGGACGTTTTACAGCTTTAGATTTTCCATGTGGTATTGCTAGTCCTTTATCTATTCCTGTAGGTGAAATTGCTTCTCTCTTCATCACATCATTTAAAAACTCTTGTGAATCGGTTACAATGTTCTCATCAACCAGTCTATTTACTATTTCATTCAATAATTCTTTTTTTGTATTAAAATTTTCATCAAATAATATAAGATTATTTGATATCATTTTTGATAATTGCATTTTTATACCTCCCGATATTTTATTCAATTCATAATAATTTTATATATTTCATTAGAAGTTGTTGCATTCTTAAGCTTTGATATTAATTCTCTATCTTCAATCAAATAATAAAAATATTCAAATATTGTTTGCAAATTTTTATAATTATCCTTAGATAAAGCGATTAAAAATATAATATCTACATATCTATCACCCCATAATATTTCCTTATCTAGGGTGCAAATAACAATAGCTGTTTTTTTAACATGGTCTGGGTCTCCATGTGGCATAGCCACATTTGAAAACGCCGTTGATTCCAATTTTTCCCTAACTAATAAGCTATTTAAAAATTTTTCATTTACAACGTTCTTATCTGTCAATTTATTTGTTAGCATTTTTAAAATTTCTTCTTGATTTAATCCCTTTACTTTAGGAAAAATCCAGGACTTATTTATTAAACTTTTAAAAAAATTCTTTTTTTGAATTAAAACAGTATTAACTTTTGTCTTCTCCATCATTTGTCTAATTTTAATAATATCCTGTGAAGATATAAATGGTTCAATCTGCAAAACTGGGATTGAAGATTTAAATATAGGTACAGTTGAAATAATAAAATCGGCATCTAATTTTCTATCAATAAGATCGATTACAGATAATTTGTGAGTTATTTCCAAGTCAGGTATTAATCTATTTATCTGCATTGCAATTAAAGATAGATTTCCTAAACCTACGCTACAAACTATAGCTACTCTAATCTTTTTTGATTCTCTTTTAAACTTTTCTATTGATACTTGAAAATGCAATGCTATATATGCTATTTCGTCAATAGATAACCTCAGTCCATATTCCTGATAAATTAAGTTTTTAAATACTAAAGCTGCCTCAAAAGAAATACAATATTCTGTTTTTATTTTCACAGTAAAAGGATTTTCAATATTAATGCCATATAATATTCTATTAATCATAGCTTTAATGTGAATATACAATTCTTGTCTCAAAAAAGGATCATCTTCAAACTTAATATTAACTACTTTTTCTGCTTCTTTTATACCTCTATCACATAATGATACAACGTTATCAAAACTACTATTTATTCTTTTATTAACATCTAATACTTTTTTTTGAATTCTTGAAGATAATAACAATATTGTTATATAACACACTTCTTCTTCAATGAATGATATGTTAAATCTATTGCTAATCATATTAACAATAATGTTTGCTAAATTATATTCTCTTTCTGTTTTCAATTTATTAATTGTATTTAAATCAAAATATATAAATTTTCCCAACTTTATTCTCTCAATTGTAACAATTAAGTTTATTACTAAGGAGTTATATGATACATCTGTAAAACATACTTCGTCTAACTTAGCAATTTCATCAACCATTTCTATTACAGCATTAACATCAATGGAAATAAATACGTCCTTTATGTCGTTTCTTAAATTATTATTAATAATATCTGCTTCATTCTTATTACCATACTCAACAATTAAATTATTATTATCACTTTTAAATAGTTCCACAATAGCAAACCGTATAGATTTTTCATCTCCAACTACCCTTATACCTCTGCTAGGTTTTTTTTCTAAAACAAGATTATTTTTTTCTAAAAACTTTTTTATTTCTGCTAATTTATTTTCTACCACACTTCTACTAGCGAATATCTTATCTGCTAAATCATTTATAGTTATATAGTCGTTTGTATTAAATAGTTCAAACAAAATACAGTGTTTATAATCCCTATATACTCCATCATGATCAATCTTTTCTTTAATTATATCCATAGACATATTTAGAATTACTTTTTCGTCTCCTTCAATCCATACTCCAACTCTTGGTTTTTTAATAAGAGTTATGTCATAGTTTTCTAGAAACTTTTCTATTTCTTTTAAATCACTATATATTGTTCTTTCACTTACTCCTATAGAATTCTTTATATCCCTAATAGTGCATTTTCCCTCTGAAGCTATCTTAAATAATATTTTTTTTGAGCGCTCTGTTATATAATTCAAAAAATAACCTCCTTCGTCATGACTTCAACAATATTGTATATATTTACATTTATAGTGTATCATTGATATCATTTTAATAAAACACTTCCTTTTGCAGCATATAATGTTGAAAAATTATATTAATGAATATTAAAGCACAAATACATTGAAATCTTAATGCTAAAAATCAATACCTTCTTGACTTGGATAATATGTTCACTCTTCTAATTCACGAGTTATTCTTCTAGAAGTATCATAACTTCCGCTTGTTATCATATCTACTGTACTTAACCATTTTCCACCTTCTCTATATCCAGCTTAAATTTAGTTTATAGCAGTAACTCTTCCCCATAAAAAATCTTTATGAAGTTTAATCTTATTCATTTACTATTGCCTCTGCAATTATTTTTCTAATTCTTAGAAAAATCAACTTTTTTTGTAATCTTCACCTACTTTTAAGTATATAAAAAAACCTAACCTCATCAATTAAATACTCTACCTATAGTAAGATATCAAATTAGTAAACTTAGGTTTTTCCTTCATTATCAGTACAATCCTAAAGAACCTTATTATTAATTTGTATTTATATTAACACCATTTAAATATTGCCAATAAATTTTTTATATTTTTATTTCCTTAACTATAAAATTCATCTAATTTACTCTTTCTATAAATTTAATCTCTTAATTTAATTTTCCTCTTACTTTTATTTAATAATTGAATACTACCTATATTACCATAACTCACTTTTATAAATTATGAACAAAATGATATTCATTACTAAATTAACCAATACTCTTTTATTAATTTATAATCCAGTACCTTTTAAGTATAAGTTTAATATAATGAAAATAATCAATTATATTGAGGTAATAAAATGAATTCTAATGGATGGGGTAATTGGGAAGATTTATTAAGAGGTTGTGGCTATACCAACTCTTCAGATAATACAGATAACACTGGCTGTAATGACATACCAAATGGATTCCAGAATATTAATCCCCAGCTTTTTATATTAATAGGGGATGTACTTGGTAATATAATAGCTGGAAACATTCCTTTTAATGTACAAAACGCAATTGGAAACTGGTTTGAATTACTTGGTCAAGTTATTTTAACTTTTAATGCTCAACAACAATATTTTCAATCAGGACCAGGAAGATACTATGATCCTAAAAATTATAATGTTGATAATCCTTCTTGTAGCACTAATCCTACAGATTCAACTTCGAATACAACAAGTACATCAAATTCTTCTAATTCCTCAAGTTCATCAAAAGCATCAAGTTCATCACCAGTTTCCGAAAGTTCCACCTCAAATGATAATGATATTAATATAAATAAACTTCAAGAATTAGAAGATCAAGTTCAAGAACTAACTAATGAGCTAAATAAAATTAAAATATTGTTGCAAAAATAATTAGTCATAAATTACGCAGGAGTATTTTAAATAGAAAATAAGCTAATAGCTCCTTTAATTAGCTACTAGCTTATTCTCATTAATCTTACACTTTAAATTTTATTCAAGAGTACTTATACTATAATCTACTTTATTTCTCATTAAATAATTTTTTATTAAAATCACTATTGTGCTTAGTATAGCCATTACTAAAAATACCAATAATTCTTGCATTCCTAAATTACTTAAATGTAATATATTTTTAAATAAAAATGCTGCTACAAAAAATCCTATAGCTGTTGTTGTACATAGGAACACACGCATTTTATTGAATGGTCTACATACTCTTATTACTGCTAAAATACTAGTAAATCCAATCATACAATACATAATTGTAGTCATTTGTGGTACTTCTATATTTAAAGCTGGAGCTAAGAAATATAGTGTTATGATATTTATTATTATCACTAAAGCATATGGGAATGAATTCTTAAGTACACTTTTTAAGAAACTTTCTTTTATCTGTTTTCCATTTGGCTCGAAAGATATAAAGAATGATGTATATCCTTCAATAACGAGATCTATTAATGTTATTTGTATTGGTATAAATGGGAAAGCTGTAAAAGTAATAATGTTTAATATTGATAGCATAACTGAATATAGTGTTTTTATAAAGAATATTCTAGCTACATTAGTGATATTATTTACAACTCTTCTTCCTTCCATTAAAACATCTTTTAAGACCCCAAAGTCTGAATTTAAAAGTACTATCTGTGAAACCTGCTTTGCTACATCACTTGCTTCTGGAAGAGTTATACTACAATCAGCTTGCCTTAATGCAATAACATCATTTACTCCATCTCCAGTCATCGCAACAGTATGACCTTTAGATTGTAATGCTTGTACTAATAAACTCTTTTGATTTGGTGATACTCTGGCAAATATACTATACTTGTCTACTATACCTATTATTTCATCATCATTTTCTATAGTAGATAAGTCAATATATGATTCATAATCCTCTAATCCTGCTTGCCTTGCTATACTTGAAACAGTTATTGGATTATCTCCTGAAATTACTTTTACTGTAACCCCTTCCCCTTTAAAGAATCCAAGCATCTCTTTTGCATTTTTTCTTAATGGATCTGATAATTCTACTGCTGCAACAACTTCTATATTAGGTAACACATCTTCCACTATATCCTTAGAAAAACCTACAAGTAGCACTCTTTTTCCTTGTTTTTGTGCTTCTATCATGTTCTCTTTCATTTCAAAATCACTTTTGACCATTAATTTTTCAGGTGCTCCAACTATTATGGAACCTATATTCTTAAATGAAATAGAACTCCATTTTCTTTCAGATGAAAATGAATTCTTATAATCAACTTCAAATTTATCATTTCCTTTAAAGTAATCTTTTAAGGCTTGAAAAGTACCATTATTATCTCCCATTTCATTAACAAAAGCACTTAAGGCCTGACCTATAGAAATTGGCATTATTTCTTCATTAAATTTTTCAACATTAGAAACTTGCATCTTACCTTCTGTTATAGTACCAGTCTTATCAAGACATAGTGTATCTACATGAGCTAAAGTCTCTACGCTATATAAATCTTGAACAAGTACCTTTCTTTTAGCAAGTTTTATTACCCCTGTTGCAAGAGATATACTAATCAATAAAACTAATCCCTTTGGAAGCATTCCTAGTAACGCTGCAGATGTTGATACTACAGAACTTTTTATTAGTTCACCTCTAAAGAAGTATGCTTCTAAAAATAACAATAAACCTACTGGTATTATTATGTAGCTTGTAAGTTTTGTAACTTTCCTCATAGATTTAACTAATTCTGAATTTATACCTTTGTGCTTTTTGCTTTTTAATGTAATTTCTGCTGCTAAATTATCTTTACCTACTTTTTCAACCCTGGCATAACAATTTCCACTAACAACATAACTTCCTGAAAATAATTTATCTCCTGGCATCTTTATAATTGTATCTGATTCACCAGTTAGTAGAGATTCATTTACTTCTATTTTTCCATCAATAACAACCGAATCTGAACAAATTTGATTTCCCATATTAAGTATAGTTACATCATCTAAAACAACTTCATCTACACCTATACTAGTTTTTATTCCATCTCTTATTACATCCACCTTTGATACTGTAAGTACTGATAATTTAGCTACCATATTTTTAGCATGTATTTCTTGAAAACTTCCAATGCATATATTTAATATAATTATCAGCATAAAAGCTAAATTAGAATAAGCTCCAACAGACATTAAGGCAATAGCAATAATAAAATTATACAAATTAAATAATGTAAATACATTTCCTGAAATAATCTCCCAATTAGATTTTACAGTCTTTTCATCTACAATATTAATTTCTCCTTTTTCCTTCCTCTCTAATACTTCCTCTTTCGTTAATCCTAATGTAGTCTCTCGCATTTCCATAATAACACGCTCCATATTCATATCTCTTGTAAGTACATTTAAATTTATTCTAAATAATATTATTGAGTATAACCCTTCAATGTAAAATTTAGGTTAAACTAAAGTTAAATATATTTAATTAAACTTATTAGTTCTTGATATTCTAATAATTAGTATATCCCTTAGAGTTAATTTGATGGAAATGACTTTTTTAAATTTTATATACTTTTATAATATGAAAGAAAAGGTACTGCTTTTACGCAATACCTTTCTTGAACTTTAAATATGGAGACTATTCTCATGAATAATACGCTATATTTTCTTAACTATTATTAGTTACCTTCTAATTCATCTACAAATAGTCTAAGTCTTTATCAGCTTCTTCTATATCAAAACCATTTTCTTTATCCATGTCTTTACTATGGATTACAATAATACTGCTTTTCCATGCTTATGTACACTTAATTTTAATGTATCTATAATTTCTTTTGCTGCATCATTATCTAAATTCTCTTTCTATTAATGTACATCTAAGATTTCTTTATTACATCCCCGTTCATCATCTCCTATTAATCACATACTTTATGACTCTATATTATCAACCCAATGTGAAATTAATATAAAAACAAATAATTATTTATATGTATTTAAACATTTATTATTTTGTTTCTCCAAAAAAAAACACTGGCTAGTGTTCTCTAGTAATTTCTATGCAATTATATTATTTGAAAGTCATAGTAAACTTCATACCTCTTTCAGTTGCATTAAAATAATGTATAGCTTTTATCTCCTATAATCAATTCAATATTCACTCTATATTTTTTAGTAAAATCTTCTGCTATACTCGGACTAGTATACTTATTGCTTTCTTCTAACTTCTGTACTAATTGACTAGTAATATTATCTAAGTATTGTTTCTTCTTATTCGTATAGAAAGTAGGTAATAACATATAAAGTAAAGTGTGAGAGATAATTATTATTATCCCCATTAATGCCATTGTAAATAAATAAGTTTTTTGAAATAGTTTTAATTTTTTCATCTTTTCTCCTCAAACTTATATTATCAATATGAAATTAATATAAAATTATATTATTTTCGAATAAAAACTTTCTTTTAATATATATCTTATTTTTAAACAAAATAAAAATGGACTATATTCCTAAAATTAAAGATAGTCCATTTAACCTGGAAAATTGCTTTTTTAACTATTGTAAGGACTTAATATTTTTTATAAGATAAATTATAAAATTAAAAACCATACTGACTATTTAATCAATATGGTTTTCTTAGATTTATTATTTTATTAATTCATATTCATTCTGTAAATGAAAGTACCATAACAAAATATCCAACTATTACACCTGCAAATCCCGTAGCAACAGTTTTCAAAATTAGTGATTGAATAAAGTTCAGCTTGTCCATACCAAACATTGCTGGTATTCCAATAAAGAATGGAATTATTAATATTATAGTCATTATTGTTATAATTATTGAATTTATAATTTTATTATTAGAAAAATACTTAGCTATTATATGCTCTTTTCTATCATAAACTCCCTTTTGTACAATGCCTTTATCTATATCTTTTTTTATCATTGGAAATCCTGTTAATGCTGCTGCCATTCCCAATATTAGAAGAGAAGTTAAGTAATCAAAAGCTATTTCAGCTGTACCAAACATTCTACCCTTATCAGAAGTTATGACAAAGAAAATTACTCCGTTAATAACTGCATTAACTAACCAGAAATTAATAACAAACTTTTTAAACATATAACCATGTAGACTTTGTTTACTTATTTCCATAAATATTTCCCCTTCTTAATTTTTAATTAATGACTTAATATATTTCTTTTTTAATAAACTAAATATTACTAAGGTAATTGTTGCCCCCATTGTTACATCTGATGCAAAATGAGCACCAACAACTACACGGCTAGCTGCAACTAAAATAATCCATATTATAACACAGGTATTAATCAATACTTGTTTGCTTTTCAATTTTGGTATAAATGTTGGAATTAATGTAAGCCAAATCATAATAGTCGCATTAGCACTATGTCCTGAAGGGAATGACATAAATTCATTATTTGTTGTAAATCCTTTTCTTATAAACCATAGAGAAAATCCTTCAAAAGAACCTTCTGAAACCATATGCCTATAACGTTCTCTTCCCCAACCCATCTTAATTAAATTAAAAGTAATTACTACAAAGAAGAATGTTAACACTCCAACTATTGCTGCTTGACGTAACTCTACTTTATTTGTAGTACTTATTTTTTTTGCTATAAAATAAGAAGCTATAACATATAAAATTGACAATATTGGAATTAAAAATGTAGGTCCATTAAAATATTTAATTGGTAACATTGTTGCCATTAATGAAAATAAAACTAATATTATCCCATACCCTATTGTTCCTAAAGTATATTTTATTGATTTCTCTTTTTTTCTAGTTAAAATTAAACTAACAGTACAGAAAGTAGCAATTATACCTGCTGGAAATTCTCCTATAGCTTCAAAAATTAGACCATATACACTCTCTGCATTATAAATAGCATTTGATATCTGCAAATCTGTAAATGCAAATATTATTAAAAGTAGTGCAATTATCCCCAAACCCACTTTTTCTGATTTAACCATAGTATTTTGCCTCTCTTTTTCTTTTATTTAGATCTTTCTAAAATAAATTTACCCATTTCAATTGCACAATCTTCACTTTGTGGATATACTCCCACATTATCTGCATAAGCATGTCCAAATCCCTTATATAAAACTGTTTTTGTTTCTACACCCGCATTTGTTAATTTAGCTGCATAAGCTAAAGCTTCTACCTTAAGAGAATCATGCTCTCCTACTGTAATAAATGTTGGTGGTAATCCTTTTGGATCTCTATTATATGGATTTAAATAATCATTATCTATATCTGTAGTTCCTAATATATCTGAAAGTCCAGTTGTCATTGAACTAAACATATTTATCATCATAGTAAGACCTGATTTATGCTTAGGGGACATTTCAAATTCATCAATACTCCATTTGAAATATTCATCTTCAGTTCCAAGCATATTTACTGTTGGATACAGTAACAGTTGTCCCTTTACCATTCCTAATTTATCTTCCATATCTCTAGTTGTACAATATTGTGTTAAGTTTCCTCCTGCACTATCACCTGCAACGAAAATATTATTTTTATCTCCGCCTAAGCTTTCTACATTATTATAAATCCATTTTAAAGTAGTATAGCAATCTTTATGCCCTGCTGGATATGGATTCTCTGGCGCAAGTCTATAATCAACTGACACTGCAAGGATATCTGTTTTTTCTACTATTAACTTAACAAATTCTTCTACAACATCAGGAGATCCTCCAAAGAATCCACCACCATGGATGAAATATAAAACCGGTGCATTTTCTTTAATTGTTTCTGATTTATAAATTCTTATAGGAATTAGATTTCCATCTTCTCCTTTTATATTTTTATGTTCTATTTCAATTTTCTTTTCAACTATAGGAATACTTTTTATTCCATTAAACATTTTTCTAAGCTTTTCAATTCCCTTTGGTGAAGTATCCATCTTCATTAAAGATTTTGGCATATATTTCATCATTAAAAATTGATTTTTCATGTCTTTATAAAGACGTGGATCCATAGCACCTTTTTCATCACTATCTGGCAAGTTTTTAACTAGTACTTCTGCTCCTTTTATCATAATTGTCTCTTGACGTTCAACAAGCTTATTTAATAATTCCTTTGAATATTTTCTTTCCATAACTCTCCACTCCTCATATTTTATATTTATATCTATATTATTTTTTATATTTTTTTACACGTTCATCTTCAATTATTCCTTTATAATTCATACCATATGCAAAGTCATATTTATGTCCTTCTTCATCAACATAACATTCCATATCGTGAGCCACATCTTCCTTTTGCTCTTCTACTGTTTTCATATCTTTTGGCATTTGAAATGGAAGTAGTCCACTTGGTTCTTCTCTACCACTTATAATTTCTAAAACTGCTTGTGTCTGTACATTAAAGTTTATTAGGATTGATTCAACCTTATTTTCAAATTCACTTACTACTGTAGGGTTTTTACAATTCATAGATACAATAACTGGCTTATCTTTCATTGCCTCTTTTGTTTCTAATATAATATCTAAATCCTGCTCATTAGTAGCAGTGTTTGATTTGTTTTTATATCCTCTACTTTCTCCATCATCATTTGCAATACTTTCTTCTCTTGCATACTCAGCTGTATATGGTCTATATTGAAGGGTTACTGGTACATATCCCTCTTCTTTTTTATATCCAATACTATCTGGAGACTCAATAAACACAATAGCAAAGTCTGCTTCTTCTGGCTTTTCAACTACTGTATAATATTTTTCAACAATTTTCTTTTCTACTGGGAAAACCTCGCTTGCTGGTATTACATTCCCAAACCAATCTATTCCTGCCTTTAATCTACGCTTTGGAATATAGACCTTTTTATTTTCACTTATTGGTAGATTACTATTTTTATTCTTAAGCATAACTACTGATTTAAGTTGTGCATTGTAGCCTTCTCTCATAAATTCTTTATTTCCCACTATTTCTTCTGACTCTTCTGGATCTACATATGGATTTTCAAATAATCCTGTCTTAAAAATATTTCTAAGTAATCTCTTAGCAGATGTTTCAAATCTATTTCTCATAAATTCTACACCATGATCTTTAACACCCATATTGTAAGCATCTAAAATTGGTTGAACTTCATTATTTCCACCAAACTGATCTACTCCAGCCATTAATATTTTATAATGACGTTCTGCTTCACCCATAGTTTCTACTCCCCAGCATCTACCAACCATAAATGAATCTATACTAGGTGCATCTTGTGTAATCATCCAATCTGTACATACAACACCATCATAGTTATATTTATTACGTAGTAAATCTGTAATAATAAACTTACTATATGAATTTCCAACATTTTCATTATATATATGGTCTTGTCCATAAGAAATTGTATAATATGGCATTACTGATGCTGCTTGATTTGTACCATTCTTTAATTTAAAAGCACCTTCAGTAAATGGCTTTAAATGTTCATCAAAATTATTTCCTGGATAAACTGCATATTTACCAAAACCATAATGTGCATCACGGCCAGCTTCTCCACTTCCTCCACCTGGCCAATGCTTAACCATTGCATTTACACTTTCTTTTCCCCACTCTCCTGTTTCTTCAGTTGTTTGGAATCCATCACAATAAGCCTCTGCCATATCTGTGGTAAGTTTTGAATCTTCTCCAAATGTTCCACTAAAGCGCATCCATCTAGGTTCTGTTGCAATATCAACTTGTGGAGATAAAGCAGTTGCAATTCCTAATGCTCTATATTCTTTAGATGCTACTTGACCAAATCTTCTTACCAGTTCAGTATCAAAAGTAGCTGCTAACCCTAATGGTTCTGGCCATTTAGAAATATCTCCACCTGAACCTGCATTAAACTCTGTATCTGCATTTGGTGTATGACGAGGATCTGAACTATTATTTGCAGGAATTCCAAGTCCTATCCCCTCTACAAATCCTTGCACATTGTTATTCCATTTTGCAGCTGTTTTTGCATCATCTACTACAGTTAAAAGAATGTGGCGCAAATTATCTTCTTTTAGAAATTTCTTTTGCTGATCTGTTAAATCGCTTATATCTTTTCCACTATCTTTTAGAGATTTCCCATCATAAGTTCCACCGAACATTTTTGCAAATATACTATCCCCTGTTGATACTGCTTGATGCTTACTGTATAGCATTAATCCCGCAATTTGTTCTATAGTCATTTGTCTTGATAAATCATCTATTCTTTCCTCAATTGGTAATCTCCAATCTTCATAGGGATCAAGAACTCCATTTCCATTTAAATCTTTAAATGCAAACCCATCAACTTCTAATATTGATACCCCTGACTCTTTTGAGTATGCAATATCTTTTCCTCCATGATTCTTTACATATATATAATTGTCTTTTTCAGTCATAGTATATTTTTTCATGATATTCTCCTTTCATAGTTCAAATATATTTTTTAATATACTTTATATTATATACCTATTTATACGTTTACATATTCCGCTTTAGATTTTTATTCTTCCAATTACTGACCTCTTATATTAAGATAAGTATTTTTTTATAAAAAAAGGAAGCCGCACTCTCACGCCTTCCTTTTTATATTAATTTAGTATAATTTTTTTATAATAATTAATTGAATTTCATGAGGTGAAAGCTCTGTATTAATATTAATTTCTTTATCAACATTTTTTATCCAAGTCATATATCCAGGCTCAGAAGCATTTTCTAAATATTTATATCCATATTCAGATAATGTTTCTGGCGCTCCCATGCTAACCCAAGCATCGAAGGATGAACCTGATTCCCTATTCACTCTAAATTTTTCTAATTGGTACTTCCCATTCTGTACTTTTAGTGACAAATTATATTCCTTTATAGTAGCTTCATTAAAAACATTATATCTATTTAAATGTGATATTTGTGAGTAATCTAATGATCTATATAAATCATTATAATGGCAATAATTATAAAATAGTAATTGATAATCCTGTCCTTTTTTTGTAACTATTAATCCATTATCTTTATACAAAACTTCTTCACCTAATTTATTTAAAAACTCAAAGGCATGATAACTAGCTTTCTTTATTCCATTATATGTAACTAATCCAAAGCCTCCATGGAATAATTTTTGTTTTAACCTAAACTCCTCAAATAAATCTGTAAATGTCCAAAATCCAATTCCAGTAACTAAGTTACTATTTTCTACACAGGTTTTTACAATGAAAGCTGCCATAAAGCATGTATCATGAACTAAATCTCTACAATCCATAGTAGAATTCCATTCTGTAATCCAATACTCTTTAGCGGCCCCTGGCAATCTTTCTCCTATTTCTACCATTTCATTTATAGTTTCTGATATATAGTCCTCATTACCAATATGAATTATATCTCTTAAACTTAGATCTCCTGTCAAATCATTCTCATCTGATCTAATATACTTTACTCCCTCATTAGTCATATCAACTTTAATTGTATCTATATCAGTACATTCTAATTGATATGCATGAAAAGTGAAAAAGTCTAAAAAGCAATTATGCTTTTCTGAATAAGATATAAATTCATTTATCCAACTATTAGTTTCACCAAACTTAAAAATACCAAAGCCGCCTATCTTAATATCTTTATCAATTGCTTTAATGCAGTCATAGGTTAGCTTAAAGAAATTAAAGAACTCTTCTCTGCTTCCATCCCAGAAAACTTTTTCTATATTTGGCTCGTTCCAAAATTCAAAATACCACTCTCTAACGCTATTAATTCCATACCTATTAATAATATGTCTTATGAATTCATCAACCATCTGTATCCACTTATCCATATTGTTTGGAGCGCTAGCATAACACTGCCAAAAGAAAATCTTATTATCTGTAGATGAAAGTTCACTTGGCATAAATCCTAATTCTATAAAAGGCTTTAGCCCTTGTTCTAATAATCCATCAATTAAATTATCAACATGATTGAAATTATAGTACACTTCACCTTTTGTTGTTTCATTATAAACTAGCATTTCATCTGAGAATATTCCATGAAACCTTACATATTCAAAACCAATATCCTTTTGGATTTTTCTAAGTTGTACTCTAAGATCATCTCTTAAGCCGTAGCTAGCATGTCCAAATGTTATTAATTTGTTAAAGCTATGTTTTAATTCCCCTATAACTTCTTCAGTTTTTATTATTTTAATATTTTCTCTATTTTTTCTTGTATCAATAACTGATTCATATGTCCTTAAATATTCAAAAAGTTTAGCTAGTGTATCTCTACCATTAATATTTAAATAACTTCTTGCACTTTTATTAGTTTCCTCAACTCCATTAATCTCTCTATATTTATTAGGAGTAATTCCAATCACACTTTTAAAAACCCTATAATATGATTTCTCATCAGGAAAACCATGCCTATTAGCTATATCTATAACCCTATTCTTACTAAGTTTTAAATCATTTAAAGATTTATTTAATCTTAAATTATCTAAAAAAACCTTTATTGTTATACCCATTTTTTCTTTAAAATATCTTGAAAGGTATTGTGGGTTTAAATAAAGTTCACTTGCTATCTTTGCAATTGTAAGATCACTATCTTTATAGTTGTTATTTATATATTTAATAATATCAACAAGTCTATTTTCACTTACCTTTAAGGTTTTATCCTCACTATTTTCATCAACATTAAAATTATTAATTAAGATTATTATAAGGTCTAATAAATATCTGTTAATTAAAAGTTCATAGGGCTCCTCCTTGTTAAAAACAACATTCATCATTTCAGCAAGTATAATCCTAATTTTATTATAAAACTTCTCATTCCCAGTATCTTTTTGACTGGAGTCAAGCTTAAAACGCAGATTGCTTAAGTTCACATAATATTTTTCTAAGTATTCAGTATTAAATTGCAATACTAAAAGTTGTGAGTTTTCAAGAGGATTAGTTGACTTTACATAGTGAATCTCATTTTTATTAATTAAAAAAATATCTCCTTCCTCTAGGATATTAACTTCCTTATCAATAAAAAGTTCAACTCTTCCTTTTAATACAAATAGTATTTCCATTTCCTCATGCCAATGATAAGGGAATTTATCTAAGTAATGAGTAAATATTCTAATAGGTATATTCAATTTATGCTCTATATTTTCATAGCTGTATTCCATTAAATCACCTCTTCCTCTTTTTTTTACTTATTTATATATCCCAAAAGGTCTGTTTCACAAAGATCCCAATTAAAAATAAAAAACCTACCTAACAAATTGCTCTGTAAGTAAGTTTAGCTTGTCCTTAGGCTATATTTCCTTACAGTATATACTATATATTATTCTCAGTCAACGTTTTCAATTTTGTGAATTGCTAGTATTCTTAGTAAGCTTTATATCATAATATATACTATAAATTATTTAAAATAATAATCTTTTTCTTCCTTAATAATTAAAGTATCTACATAGTTCCCATC
>OGSQ01000104.1_pt1 | contig 57174 bp, 42 predicted proteins | sample 1573921 | NCBI WGS metagenome assembly OGSQ01 (sample SAMN03295832, study PRJEB24534) | human gut metagenome | isolation source: fecal sample 7 from infant 4 | host: Homo sapiens | place: USA: Pittsburgh, PA | collected 2014-07 | reverse complement strand
GTAATAAAAATATATAATATTATAATACTTTCAAAATTAAGCTTTATTATAAACAAGTCAAGATATAGTAACTTCCTTGCTGTAACTAAAATAGGCATTGAAACAATAAATAAATATAAACATTTTTTTGTATCTTTTTTTGAATTAATTAATATATATAATGTTACAACTAGAGATAAAGTAAAAGTAGCACCATCCTTAACCCCTACTGCCTTAACTGATAGTAAAGCACTTACTATTATAAAAATGGCTATAGAACTCCATTTAATATACTTTTTATCAATACTCATATAATTACTCCTTATACTTATCTAGGTCAACATCTTTATTTCTTTCATTGTTTAAGATATAACTATTCATTTCACTTTCAAGTTTACTAATCCCACTATTAATATCAATTTCTCCGCGAATTATAGAGAATATATTATCTTTTACTATCTTAGAGTTTCCAACAAGAATTTCTGTTGGATCTTTTAAAGAATGTTTATAATTTGTATTATCATTTAATCCATCATATAAATCATTATTCATGTAATTATCACCAAAGGATGCAAAGTTATTATCATTTTCAACTAAATAGCTTGTTGTTTCCTCACTAATTAGCCATTCAAAAACTTCTTTTACAGCTAAATCATGTCTATTTTTTTCTTCCTCTTCTTCTTGAGATAACTCTTCATCACTAGTATTATTAGCTAATACTAATATTCTAGGATAAGTATGATAATACAATGATCCTGATTTTTCTGAAGCAAAAGGTATATTGCTAAATCTTACATCTATATCTGATAATCTTTTCTTCACACTATTTTTTTGATAGTAATTAGTTACCATTACAGCCGATTTTTCATCATTAAATTCATTAAATAAATCTTCCATAGTTTTAGAATCAAAATCTAAATTAATTAATTGATTTTCATACATATATCTAAACTTTTCTAATACTATGTCAAGTCCAGAATAATCATATTTTCCACTTTTATAATTCCAAAATGTTGGATAAGTTGAAGTTTCTGATGTAGCTGCTGTTCCTAACAAACTAAATAAATCATGAATACTTGATAGTGATAAATTTAATGGAATTATATTAGGTTCATGGGATTTAACTTTTTCTAACATCCATATTAAATCATCTAAATTTTCAGGTATAAAATCACTACTAACCCCTGAATCTTCTAATATAGAATTATTGTACATAAGTTTCGGCATAGCAGAGCCATACTTTACACCTATAATTTCATCGTTATATAGGAATTCTGAGTTATCATCTACATTAGATAAATCAATATTTAAGTTATCTAATGGCTGTATAAAATCCTTCTCTATTAAAGTCTTGCCATTATACTCTAATATATCAATTTTGCTTTTATTAGCTAACTTTGTATGTACTAAGTTATCATAGTCGTCACTAGTTAATATTAAATTGATATAAATATCATCATTGTTTTTATTGAAATTTTTTGTTCTATTGCTAATTCCATTTTTAATTTCATTATTTTTTAGAATAATATTAACAACTTCTTTATCGATTTTATTATTGTTAAAATCTATAACTTTATAAACTTTGTATGATACTGCTAATAATACTAAGACTATTATTAATGCAATAAAGTTCTTATTGTTTTTCATAAACTTCATATTTTTCACCTTTTATCTTGAGATTCTTTTATTGCTTTCTTCTAATTTACTGCTTTTAAATATATAAAAATTAAATATTCCTAAGATAAATCCTAATCCATATGAAATGTGCAAAAATGGAAAACTGATAACTAAATAAGGCAGATACTTAAAAGATTTACTACTAGATATTTTAAAAGCAAAAAATAAATCTAAAGCTAAATATAAAGCTAATATAGAAAGATATAATTTTGCCAATAACCCTGAAAAAATACTAGCTACTCCACCTATAGTTAAGAATAGTACAAACATTAAAGGAATTAAATGCCTTATTGATGCAGGTCTTTTATGTTTTTGAATTACCCTAACTTTCCAGAAACCATATTGATAGTATTGTCTCCAAAGCTTTTTAAAATCACCTCTACTAAAATAAGTTGCCTTTATCTTAGGTGATAAAAGTATCTTTGCTCCGCTTTTTTCAACCCTAAAATTAAGCTCATCATCTTGATTTCTTACTAACTCTTCATCAAAAAGACCCACTTCATTTAATAATTCTCTTTTATAAGCCCCAAAGCCTACTGTATCAACATAGCTTTCTTTATCAGCAAATCTAAATAATGCATTCCCAACACCAAATGGACAGCTCATAGCCTCAGCAATAGCAGCTCCTTTGACATTTTCATTTACTGTTTTTATAACTCCACCGGAGCAACCTACCCCTTCTCTTTCAAGGGCTAGCACATTTTCCTTTATAAAATCCTTATCTGCATAAGCATGGGCACCAAAAATAATTACTATATCGGAATTATTATATCTAATTCCTAGATTCATTCCCTTAGGAGCAGATAGTCCTTTATTATCTAAAAGTATTACATTTTTATGAGTATTAGATATATCATTTATTATTTCTCTTGTTTTATCTGTAGACATACCATCTGCTATTATAATAGAGACTAAATCCATTGGATAGCTTTGCTCTAAAAATGAATTAACACACTTTTCTATATATTTTTCTTCATTTCTGCAAGGTATAACTATTGAGACAGTCTTATTCACAACTCCAACTCCTTAAAATAAAGTGATTCTTAGCTTCAGATGGAATTTTCTTAAAAGTAGAGAACCAAAATCTTGCATTTTGTGTGAATCACTTTCACAGAGTGCAAGATTACCTTACTCCATCTGAAGCTTAGAAGAACTAATCCAGTCGCGTAGCAGTGCTTAACTCCAGCTTTGAGAAAATGAGAGTATTAGCAATGATAGCAATAGGATAAAGTTTAAAGAAAAGTCCGCAATTATGCGGAACTTTATTTCTTCATATCTGAACTAGAAAAATTAGTAAATGGGAAATTTACTGGCATTCCAGTTTTTCTTGATTTATATGCAGCTAAAATAATTGATAGAGGCACTATTGCATCTTCTCCACTTACATATGGCTTTCTATCCTCATTTATAGCATCTACTACATCTCTAAATAAAGGTGTATGTCCTTTTCCATAAACGCTATCTATTTCAACTTGTAAGTCCTTCTTAACTTCTTCTTCATCTTCACCTTCGAATCTCCAAGTTTCTAGCTCATTTACAGCAAGACCACCTATAACAACTGTACCTTCAGTACCGAATACACTTAAAGTTTCTTCTAAGTTCTTAGGATATACAACAGCACTTCCCTCAACTATTCCAATAGCACCATTTTTAAATCTAATTACTATAGCGCCGAAATCTTCCGCTTCTATTGGATTTCTATAAGTATCACATTCTGCATAAACTCTTTCAACTTCAGAACCTACCATCCATTGTAATAAATCTATGTTATGTATACATTGATTCATTAAAGTACCACCATCTAGATCCCAAGTACCTCTCCATGGTGCTTGCTTATAATAATTATCATCTCTTCTCCAAAGAATTCTTGCAGTACCATTCATTATTCTACCAAGCTTTTCACCTTCTATAGCTTCTCTAAGCTTTTGAATAGGTTTATTAAATCTATTTTGGTGAGCTACTGATAATTTAACATTATTTTTTTTAGCAACTTCAATCATTTCATTAGCATCATCAATTGACATAGCCATTGGCTTTTCAACTATAACATGCTTGCCTTTATTCATACAGTAAATTGCAATTTCTGCATGATATCCACTTTCTGTAGCTATAGTAACTACATCAATTTCTTCCTTTTCAAGCATTTCTTTATAGTCTTCATATACACCTATATTTAAAGAACTATCATTCATTTTCTCTTTATATTCTTTAGCCTTAGCTTTAGCAAGTTCAACCTTAACATCACATGTTGCAACTAAATTTGTTACATCCTTATTTTCATATAGTCCTTCTACATGCTTATATGAAATTCTTCCACAACCGATAATCGCAAAATTCAACTTCTTCATAATTTTTACCACCTTACATCTATATGCATTTTATTATAGTTTTTACTATTAAATATATATCAAAAAAGATATTGCTCTTTTCTATATATTCTAAATTTAAATTTAGCTTATCTTTCATAATAACATTAATATAGTATTCTTCCGGATTGTCAACTTTTCCAAGTATGTCATTTTCATCTTTATATCTTAATGAAGCCATATCTGTTATTCCTGGTCTAACATTTAATACTTTTTTTTGCTCAAAGCTATATAATGAAACATATTTAGGTACTTCAGGTCTTGGGCCAACTAAGCTCATATCCCCTTTAAATACATTAAATAATTGTGGAAGTTCATCAATTTTAAACTTCCTTAAAAAAACACCAACTTTAGTAATTCTATCGTCTTTACCTATAGTGATTTGCTTTCCAAGCTTTTCAGCATCTGTTACCATTGTTCTAAACTTATATATATTAAATTCCTTACCATATCTCCCAACTCTTTTTTGTAAGAATAATATATTCCCTTTAGAGTCAAGTTTAATAGCAATACTCACTATAATAAATACTGGGGAAAGAATTATTATACCTATTAAAGATACAATAAAATCAAAACATCTCTTTATTCCTTGATTAAATCTACTCATTATTATCCTCTATCTCTAAACTAATATTTGCTAAATTTCTTCCTTTGTAATTGCAACTTCATTTACTTCATCAGCCTCTTTATAAGTTGGAACTATTTGTTTCATTTTTTCTTTAATTAGTAAAACATCACTTTCTTTTAACAATTCCTTAAGCTCTCCTAATTTAATATTTAAGCTCTCTATACTTTCAAAGGTAGGTTTTCCAATATAAATCTTATTATGACTAGTTTCAGTTAACCCCTCTTCACTCATTAACAGCTCTTCATAAAGTTTTTCACCTGGTCTAAGTCCAGTAACCTTAATTTTTATATCTCTATTAGGTTCAAACCCAGATAATCGAATTAAATCAACTGCCAAGTCATAAATTTTCACTGGTTTACCCATATCTAATACAAAGATTTCTCCACCTTTTGCGAAACATCCAGCTTGAAGCACTAATTGAGCAGCCTCTGGAATAAGCATGAAATATCTAGTAATACTCTTATGGGTTACAGTAACTGGCCCACCACTTTTAATTTGCTTCTTAAATAACGGTATAACTGATCCATTACTTCCCAATACATTTCCGAATCTAACTGCAACGAATTCAGTATTACTTATAGTATTATATGATTGAATAATCATCTCACATAATCTTTTTGATGCTCCCATAATATTAGTAGGATTTACTGCCTTATCAGTAGAAATTAAAACTAATCTATCAATCTTATGCTCATGGGCTGTTTTAACTAAGTTTAAAGTTCCAAAAACATTGTTTTTAATTGCTTCCTTAGGACTTCCTTCCATTAAAGGCACATGCTTATGGGCAGCTGCATGGAATACTACATTAACATTGTAAGAGTCAAAAATTTCTTCTAATCTTTCCTTATCCCTTACAGAACCTATTAAAACCCTCATATTTATATCCGGATATCCATCTTTTAATTCATTTTGTATATCATAAACGCTATTTTCATAGATATCAAATAAAATTAAAAGCTTAGGGCCAAACTGTATTATCTGCCTACATAATTCTGAGCCAATTGATCCACCAGCTCCTGTTACCAACACAACTTTATTATTTAAATAATCAGATATGCCTTTATTATCTAAAATAACTTGCTCTCTTCCTAATAAGTCCTCTAATTCTACATCTTTAATTTTACTTACTGTGGCTTCACCAGAAATAATCTCATATATTCCAGGTATTATTTTTATTTTACAATTGGTATTCTTACATATATCTAAAATTTCTCTTTTATTTTCATTATCTATAGACGGTATAGCTAATATTATAGTATCTATTTCTTTTTCTTCTGCTAGTCTTACTATATCTTCTCTTCTACCTTCAACCTTAACTCCACTAATACGCTTTCCTTGTTTAAAATCTCTATCATCAATTAAAAGTATAGGATTTAACTTCAAGTTTCTTCTAGAAAGCATTTCATTAATAATCATAGTTCCAGCTGATCCAGCTCCTATAATCATTACTCTTTTTTGATCTTCAGAATATTTGTACGGCATATATAGCAGTGCTCTTCTATATACTCTATATAAAACTCTATATCCTAATACTAAAATACAAGTTAAAATAGTACCAATTACTGATACATTAAGAGGAATTGTAGCTCCAAGAGTTCTTGTATAAACAATTGCTATAGCACCAGCTACTATACCGCCACCAGCGCCTAATAAGAATTCATCGGTACCTGTCAAATGCCATAATGAACTATACATTTTAAATAAAGCAAAACAGGTTATATATATTATAGTAACAACAAAAATATCATTTTGATAAATTGTAGCTATTTCCGTAAATCTATCAAAAAAAGTTATATTTATGGCTAATAAGTATGCCATATTTATCATAAAAATATCTATTATCACTAATATAAAAGTTTTTATTTTATTCATACTTTTATTCTCCCAACTTTAATTAGTCATTTTTTGTACTTTTACTCATACAATTATACTACTAAAATTTATTAATTGTCCACTAAACAGAATTTTATAATTCTATCTATTTTCTGGCTTTTAGCTACTTTATTAATACTATCTATTTTCTTGTCTTCAGTTTTTTATTAACAATATCAAATAAATCTTTTATTACATTTCTATATAGTAAGCAAACTACAGTTGTACTAACTAATGTTAAAATTACAATAATTAAGTTTATTCTATATATGCTTGAGAATGCTGCTAAAACATATACAGCTATAACTCCAATAAAGAACTTCTTTAAGTTAACATTAATTTTATATAGTTTATTTCCTAAATATGTTCTACTTGCAAAGAAAACAACATAAGCTAATCCTGTAGAAATAGCTGCACCTTTTGCTCCAAGCCTTGGTACTAATACAAAGTTTCCAATAATATTAGCTACTGCAGATGCAACTGCAATATAAATGTGATACTTTGTTTTCTTTTTAAAATTTATACCTAAAACAGTTGTTTCAGATATAGTGTACATAATTGGCATTAAAACTAAGAATGGAAAAATAAATTGAGATCCTTCATAATCACTACCTAAAATTATTATTAAAACATCTTTAAAAGCAATTACTCCTATTGCTATTATTAACATAAATAGTGATACAATTTCATTTATATTGCTAAAAAACTTCCTATCTTCAGGGTTAGTAGAAAATTTTTCATAAGCTACAGGAGTCCAAAAAGTTGTAAAAGCTCCTTGTACTGTATTTAATATAGATATAAAATACATAGCTCCACCATATAACCCTAATTGTTCATAGTCACTAAATAGTTGAATTGATATTCTATCAATAGACTGAAAGACCCAAGTTATACCCATGGATAAGATAAATGGACTACCATATATAATCAAGTCTCTTGTAGAAGTTTTAGACTTAAAGTTTTTATTAAACTTAAACCAATCTTCTTTCTCTATTAATACTCCCATTAATGTCATAACAAGATTTGATAATACAGTTGCTAAAACTAATGTTATATAGTTACCACCAAAAATCTTATATATTAATATTATAAAAATAATAAAAGCAATCTTATTAATTACTCCTAACGTGGAGTAAGTCTTAGCCTTTTGTTTCATTCTAATGTTAATAAGTGCAAAATTGCTTATAATAGTAATAAAACTATGAAATGCAAATAATACCACCAATACTAATGATGTCTCTTTAACCATATAATTTGAAACTGGTTTATAAAATAATATAAGTATAGCTCCTAATATTATATTTAATAATACTGGGAACTTAATTGATTTTCTTAATAAATCCCCCTTACAATTTTCATCTTCATCATTAAAAAATCTTATATATGCTTGATCTATCCCCATAGTTATAACTAATACAATTAAACTAGTATAAGTTACAAAAATATCTGCCTTCCCTTTTTCTATTGGTAAAAGCATTCTAGATACAATAGGTGTTGATATTAACCCTAAAATCATTACTAATCCATTTCCTATTGCAAACTCTATAAACTTTCTAAATAATCCACTCATTTTTTCACCTATTATTCTATAAATTATTATTTAACACTTAATACTCAAATTTGTATTCTTATATTAATCAATTATATCATATGGATTTTACTAAACAATATCAGAACATTATAGTTTTATTAAGAATTAATTATATTCGTCAAATTATAAAATATTTTCTTATATAATTACAAACTGAAAAATTAATGAAAGATATCTTCTATACTAAATATAATAGATAAAACAGCTTTTCAATGTAGTAAAAAAAGATATTATGGATATATTTACATGTTATTTAAATAAATGTATAATTTGTCTGTAGATTATAGATATCTCTAAAATGGATAATAATATATAAATATAAGAAATAAATAAAATTTGAACTTATGTAGTTTACGTTCAGTTCGTTAACTAGAAAATTAAAGAAAAATCAAGTTATTAATTAGGAGGATTTATTATGAGGTTAATACTTTCACATGATGTTGACAATTTAACTAGAAAGGAGCATAAAAATGATTTAATAGCAATTAAGATGGTAATTAGAGCTTTTTTAGAACTATTTTTATTTAGAATTAACTTCTCTACTTTTTTTGCAAGAATAAAGCTTATAATGAAAAATAACTTAACTAACATAGTAGAGCTAGTAGCTTTTGATAAAAAATATAATATTAAATCCACTTACTTTTTTGCATCTTCTAATGATAATACTTTAGCATATAAAGCTGATGCTGCAAAACCACATACTAAATATATTTTAGAAAATGGTTTAAATGTTGGTATACATGGAATTGCTTTTGATGATTTTAATAAGATGAATGAAGAATATAATAAGTTTAATAAAATACATAGTACTGAGAATATAGGAATAAGAATGCATTATTTAAGAAGAAATAATGATACCTTTTCTTATATGAAAAATATAGGCTATACCTTTGATACTACAGAATACTCTCCAGAATTAAAACAACCTTATATAACTAAAGATGGGTTAATAGAGATTCCTTTTCACATTATGGATAGTTATCTATTCCAAGAAAATGGACTACAAAAATACAATTTAAAATACGCTATTGAATATACTAAAAATATAATAGATAAAAATATTGATAATGATATTATTTTAAACGTAAACTTCCACCAAGAATACTTCTCTAAGGGATGGGATGATTGGAAGAATTGGTACATGTGGCTAGTAGAGTATTGCTATAATAAAGGCATAAAATTTATGAGCTATCAGGAGGTAGTGAATGAACTGGAATATAAACAAACTAGATAAAACAGATAATGAAGTATTATCCTTATGGAATAACTTTGTAGATGAATCTCCAGAAGGTACTTTCTATCATAAAAGTTATTGGCTTCTTAATAATATTGGCAAAGATTATAAGTCAGCGCAAAACTATGAATTATATTCAATAACAGATAAAAATAATAAATGGATTGCATCATTCTATATTTCTACATCTAAAAAGTTTGGAAAAGAGTTTATTGTTATGCCTCATATGACTCCTTTTGGAGGTGTACTGGTATCAAAATCTATTCATAATTTATCTATAAGTAAAAGAATTTCTAATATTAAAGATATAAATGAGTTATTTATAAGTAAACTTAGAGAAAAAACCTTGCTATACTATAGCTTTTCACCAGAACATACTGATATTCAACCTTTTATATGGAATAAGTATACAACTTCTATTAGATATACTTATAGGGTTCCCTTAATAGATGAAAAAGTTATGTGGAACAATTTTCAAGAAAAGACCTCTGTAAATAAAGGAAATAAACTTAATGCTAGAATTAAATGGGGTTTTGACGAGTATTTAGATTTATATTTTGAGCTAAATAATAAAAGCTTCAGCAGTCAAAATATAAGTAATTTCGATAATAGCTTAACTAAAGAATTATTAATTAACTTAAATAGAAATAACAATTGTATCATTGGAATAGTCTTTGATGAAAATAACACTGCTGTTGGCGGCTGCGTATTAGCTTATGATACTAAGAGAGCTTATTATATAATGGGTGGCGTAGATAGAAGTAATAACTATGGAATGTCCTTCTTACTATGGGAAGCAATGCTTTATACTAAAAATGAACTAAAGTTAAATTCATTTGATTTTGAAGGTTCTATGATACCATCTATAGAGAAGTACTTTAGAAAGTTTGGTGGTGAACTAACACCATACTATACCCTAAATTCTATATTGCTTACTATAAAAAATTATATAAAATAAAAAATAGGATGGAAAAACCTTTTGGTCACCCATCCTATTTTTTATCTAATTGATCTAATTCCTAAATCATATAATGCATTATCAGTTACTATAGTCTTTCCACCTAATACATAAAGGTTTTGAATTGATCCTCTACTACTTGAAACTATATCCTTAACTTCTTGTTCAGCATATTTAGAGTTAGATAAAACTACAAAGCTATTTTGCTTACTTGCTAAAGCTGAAGAAGCTAACGCATCTGGAAAATCTAAGCCTGCGGCAATATATAAATTACTTAAGTCTAATTCATTTTTAAACTTATTAAATATCGCTTTATTAGTAGCATATCTATTACTTCCGCCCAATCTTTCTACACCTGAAAAATTATTAGCTACACTATTAGATATTGCACCTGTTCCACCAATTACATATGTTTTCTTTATATTTAAACTCTTAACATAGTTTAATGTTTCTTTCGGGATATTATTAGCTTGAGTTAATAATATAGGCATATTTCTCTTCCCAGCAATTGCTGAAACAGATAATCCATCAGCAAAGTCTAAGCCAGAAGCTAATGCTATTTCCCCTGTAGTACTACCTAGTTCTTGAGCTATCTTAACTGAAGTCTCATATCTATTTTGTCCACCTAATCTCTTACTGCTTATTCCCATATTTGAAAGTTCTTTTTCTACTGATGAAGGTATAACCCCTGTTCCACCAACAATAAATACTTTTTTAACACCACGAGATTTAAGTAAATTAGTTAAATCTGCTTGATTTTTTAGCGAAGTATTTTTTGCTAATAAAATAGGTGCATCGTATTTACTTGCAAGAGGCGTTGCACAAAGGGCATCTGGATAATCAAGTCCTGAAGCTAATACTACAGTTTCTGAACTATTCCATCCCTTCTTAAAAATTTCATAAGAAGTTTCATATCTAGTTGATCCATATAATCTATTTGCAACTAATGGATTTTGATCAAATAAATAAGAAGTGGCTCCATCTGCTATTGCTCTAGCTAAAGTATCCTGATAGCTTGCAGTTTTCATCTTATTTGCTTCATTTACATTAGTTATAAATCCAGACTCAACTAATGATGCAGGCATTTTAGTATTTTTTACAACATAAAACTCTTCCCACTTAACTCCCCTGTTATTCGCTCCTGTATATTCTATTAACTTATCTTGAATATTACTTGCTAAAGGCTTATCCACACCTTTGTAGTAGTATGTTTCAATCCCTGAAGCACTTGTAGCTCCAGCTGAGTTAATATGTATTGAAATAAATATATCTGGATTACTAGTATTAGCTTTATTAGCTATATCCTGCAGTGAAAGGAACTTATCAGTATCTCTACTCATAACAACTTTTATACCCTTAGCCTCAAGTTTTGCCTTAACTTTTAAAGCAATACTTAATGTTAAGTCTTTTTCTTTTAATCCATTTGCTACAGCCCCTGGATCATAACCACCATGACCTGCATCTACATATGCAACAAATTGTGAACTTGACCTTGAATCCATATAACTCATAGATCTAGCTTGCTTTTCTTCTGATTCATGTACATATACTTCTTTAATATAATATTTATTTTCCTTACTACCAACTAAAAAAGTCGTTCCATAGTTAATTCCTTTAATAACATTACCATTAACCTCTAAAATTTCATTATCTTCAGAAGTCCATAAAACGCCTTGATATTTTTCAGAATCTGATAAATTAATGCTTTCACCATACTCTAAATAAATACCATCTTCAAACAAAACATTTTCTTCACCATATCTAGCTACTATTGATTTTAGTTTTTCTTCTACAATCTCAGAATTACTAGTATATGCATTTGCTTTAACTGTAAATACTCCAGTAAATAAACCTATAGCAACAGTTAATGTAAGTATAAATGATATTATTTTTTTATAATTTCTGTTTTCCAAAACCCCCATCCTTTCAAACACATATATTTATTGATTTATACAATATGTATTAATTATATATCAAACTCTCGCTATCCTCAATGTTCATATATGAGAAATTTGTTAAATTAAGTCTATCATGTGTATATTTAATCTAATTTAATCTAATTTTATTTGTTAATATTTAGATAATATGATTTTTATAAACTTTCAAATGTGATATAATTTTCTCTATTAATAGAAATATAGGAGAATGTTATGAAAAAGAAATGTATAAAAATATTATTACTATCATTATTATTTTCGTCATTGCCTATTATAAATGCTTATGCGGCAAATGTAGAATATGTAGCTGGCAAAAACAGATATGAGACAGCTGCAATGATATCAGACAAGCTTAATTATAATTCAGCTATTCTAGTTAATGGCTACTCATTAGTAGATGGTTTATCTGCAAGTGGATTAAGTGGTGCTACTAATTCACCAATTCTTTTAACTGAAACCAATAATATTCCAAGCTCTACTTTATCTAAATTATCTAAGGCAAATAAAGTATATCTAGTTGGTGGAGATGGTGTTATTTCAAAAAACATTGAGAATAAATTAAAACAGTCTGGAAAAACAGTTGTAAGACTAGGTGGAAAAGATAGATTTATAACATCTCATTTAGTAGCAAATGAAATTAACAATATAAAAGGAATATCGGAACTATATTATGTTAATGGTTTAATAGGAGAAGCAGATGCTATGAGCATAGCACCAGTTGCTGCTAGAAGTGGTAACCCTGTAATATTAACTAATGGTCGTGATACTACTTACAAAAAGCAAGTTAAAGCATATTCTATAGGCGGTACTGGTGTAATAAATACTAGCTTTGATAGTTTTTCTGAGAGAATTAGTGGTATAAATAGGTTTGAAACAAATAAAAAAGTTATATCAAAATTTTTCCCAAGTAAAAATAACGTTAACTTAAGTAAATCACTTGAACTTATAGACGCCTTGACGGTCTCAGCTTTAAAGGAACCTGTTGTTTTAGTAGATAACAACTCAGATAAATCTTCTATTGCTGGTGCAAATAGTTTAACTGTCTATGGAGATATTAGCCAAGATGCAGTTAATTCAGCTAAGAGTTATACATATGGTGATGCAGTTGTTTTCTATTCCCAACATCAAGATGATGAAACAATTTTTGCTGGCAGTACTGTAGTGGATGCAATAAAATCTGTTGGAGCAGAAAATGTTTATATTGTATTAATTACTGATGGTGATGAAAGTGGAGTTTTCACAGCTGAAAGATACAGACATCTAACTACATTAGAAAAATCAACTTTAAGAAATAATGAGTTTAAAGCAGCTACTTCTCAACTAGGAGTATTAGAAAAAAACTTAATCTTCTTAAATCAACCTGAAAAGACTGTTGATTTAAAAATGTTAGAGAATACAATTCTTGATTTTGAAAATAAATACTCTACTGTTACCCATATAACTCATAGTTATAAATATGATTCCCATTCTCAACATCTTAAGACCGGTAAAAAAATGTTAGAATTATACAAAAAAGGATTAATTGAGGATTGTAGGTTCTTTGGAAGGAAAGAATTAATTCCAAATACAAATAAAAAGCTCTTAATTAATAGTGTTGCTGATACAGAAGATGAAAGAAGTAAAGTATTAATGGCATGTTATGAATATAAAGTAGATAATAAAGACATGGTAAGGGAAGGAATAGGATATAAATCTGTAGCCTCATTATTTGATCCATTAACTGCTAATCCATTAACTCCTTCTTACTTACATGAACCTGGATTATAATATAATTTATTACAAATAAATTACTTGAATTGAAAGTGTACTAACTACTGTGGTAAAATATCATATTGAAAGGGAGTGTATATATGTCAAGAAACGAAATTGATACACATAAAAAAAGGGGAAAGAAAAAAAAGAAAAAATCCTTAGGTTTTAAAATATTTATAGGCTTCTTGTGCGTAATTTTAGCATTAGCTGTTGTTGGTGGCGGCTATTTTATTGGACTTTTAAGCAAAATGGATAGCATTAAGCTTAACAAAGATAATCTTGGAATAGTAGAAGATGATTTAAAGGATTATAACAACGTAAATAAAATTAAAAATATAGCTTTATTTGGTGTTGATGCTGTTGATGGAGAAGGTGGACGTTCAGATTCCATAATGATAGCAACTGTTGACCCAGTTCACAATAAACTTAAGCTAACATCTATAATGAGAGACTCTTATGTAAATATAGATGGATACGGAATGGATAAAATAAACCATGCTTATGCTTATGGTGGTCCAGAACTTGCAATAAGAACAATAAATGAAAACTTCGGGTTAAATATTAAAGATTTTGTATCAGTTAACTTCTCTTCATTGCCTAAGATTATTAATATTCTAGGTGGAGTAGATATAGAAATTACTAATGATGAGTTGCAATACATAAACGGATATATAGATGATATCAATAAAAAAGATGGAACAAATTCTTCTCATATTACTTATGCAGGTGTTCAGCATCTAGATGGTACACAAGCTCTTGCTTATTCTAGAATTAGATATACTGCTGGTGGAGATTATAAGAGAACTGAAAGACAAAGAACAGTACTTGAAGCTTTATTTACTAAATTAACTTCAGCATCTATTGGTTCATATAATTCATTATTAAATGAAGTTTTACCTTATGTTCAAACTAATTTAAGTACAACTGACATCCTTTCATTAGGTACTAAGGTTCTTAGTTCAGGAGTTAATTTAGAACAAGATAGATTCCCAAGAGATGGCTATGGTGAAGGGGCTAATATTGGCGGAGTTTATTATCTAACTTTTGATATTGAAACTGCAAAACAACAAATGAGAGATTATATATTTAATGATATTAGATAGTACTCTATTAAAAATAATTCTATCACTTATGTTAAGTTGATAGAGTTATTTTTAATTCGCATCAATAATAAAACTTTATTATTCTAAAATCACAATTGGAGGCATCTTATAGAAAGAGTTAAATGGATCGATATTTCAAAAGGAATTTGAATGTTATTAATTGTAATAGGACACTCTTTAGGTAGTTTTTCTAGTGGATATCTATCTAAAAAAATATAGGCAAGTACTATTAATTACAACTTTATTCAGTTATACGGAAGATGTTCATTAGTTGCATTATGTTTTCATTTAATAGACTTAAATATTATTGGTATTAGTAAGCTATTAAATAGCTTACTTGTGAATTTTATTGATATTCATATTGTAACCATTATAGTCATTATTTATAGACTTGTATTTACTGTACTTGCAATTATCATTGTTAAAAATTCTTTTTTTACAAAAAAATAATTAGAATAAATTAAAATACTATTGTCTCAACTAAGTCTAATTAAATGGACAGTTCTTAAAAAGACTCATTAATTATAATCCGTACACCTGACTTCAATAGGTGTACGTTTTTTAAATACACCTTAGAATCTTTCATTATTGTACCAATTAATATATATTAATTATACTTTCTGTGTCTTCAAAAAAATAATTGATGAATTATCTAACTTCTCAAGTGGCCGAAATAACTTTCTATGCAGCTGATATCGTAACAAATCCCTTTCCTAGTCATACTATATATCATGTTATTTTCTCGAAGAATTTTTTAAATATTCAAGCTCTGCTTTTAACTTTAAATTTTATTCTTTTTTAGCATAAAAACCACCCCGCTAAATAGATCTTGTAACGATCTTTTTAAGTTATCTCTACTTAACAGGTCTTACTTCACTTTTTTAGATAGGCTTTTTCTTTTAAAAAAGTATTAATAAAAGTAATCATTATAAATAAAGAATTAGATAGTTTTTATAAAATAAAAACTATCTAATTCTTTAACATTTTCTTTAAATAACCTACAAAATTTTGCTTATGATAAATCCTAAATAGTATAAATACAAATAATAAGTAAGTTAAACCTCCAATTGAAACTTGAAGTATAGTTGTTAATATTTTTGCGCCCATATTAACTCCAATTATTCTAACTATTATAAACATAATTATTGCTGCTGGGAAAAATATAATAACAGATTTTATTAGCTCTTTAATATCCAAGAACTTTCTTAAAATATACATTTCTGTAATCGTAACTGTTATTTCTGCCAAAACTATAGTTATGCAAGCTCCTATACTCCCCATATGTTTTAGTAATATAAGATTAAAGACTAAGTTAACAATCGCACCCGCTGTTACAGATAAAGTAAACTCTTTTGTTTTATTTAAAGGAACTAAAAGTTGTGTTCCAAAAACATTTGACCAACTAATCGCTAATATTATTACACAGCTTATAATTATTAATGTTTCTATTCCTTCAAATTCTTTTCCAAAAAACCATGGTGATAATTCCTTAGCTATTCCTAACAATCCAAATGTAAGTGGAATTGAAATAAAATTCATAAAAAAGAAAGAATTCTTTATATAATACTTAACTTTATCCATATCCCCTGACGCAACTGTATTAGATATCTTAGGCATCATAACTGTTCCAATTGCAGTAGCTACTGTCAATGCCATTCTTACTAATTTTTGAGAGTTTTCATAATATCCTACTTGTATAGTATCTGTAAAAACTCCTAATAATGTTCTACTTAATAACAAATAAACTTGTATTGCTATTTGTGGAATAAATAAAGCTATAGAAGCTTTTAGGTGCCCTGCTATCCCTTTAATTCTAATATTTTTAATTCCTATTTCCTTAGGAACATATAGCCAAAATGTCATATTTCCTAATAAGTTAGATAAAGCTAATATTAAAATATAAATTACTAAGTCATCTATGTTTTTTACAAATATAAAAATACTTGCAAGTGATATTAATTTTACTATTGTATTTCTTAATACAGTTTTTTTAAACTGCTCAAGCCCCATAAATAACCAAGATATATCTATTAAAGCTGCTAATATATTTATTCCTTGAACTAAATATAGATTTCTATATCCTTCATCAGTGAATGTAAAAGCAAATAGTAAAAATAATCCTCCTGATATAAGCATTGTTATTACTTGGACTGAGTATATTGAATAAAAAGTATTTTTTAACTTTTCTTTATTATCCCTTACATAAGCTATTTGTCTATTTCCATATAAAGTCACACCAACCATTCCAAATAAAACAAAATATTGGACATTCGCAAAAGTAAAGGCATAGTCTCCTACACCCTTTGCTCCCAATACATTGGATACATACGGAACTGTTATTAAAGGTAATATTAATACTAATATTTGATAAGACAAATTATATAAAAAATTTTTTAAAACTTTCATACTATTCTACCCTTCTAAGTTCTTCTTCAACTGCCTTTTAATCTCTTTAAACTGCGTTATTTATATCATAATACTTATATTTTGCTAATCTTCTACCAAAAATTATATTGGTTTCTTTATCAGCTCATTCTTTATATTTGACGTTACTCTCTATATTATCGCAATATATTTCCACCTATATGATTTCTCTTATCTACAACTAAACATTTCTTCATCTTTTATTTTCTTCATATAAAAATATTGATCCAAATAATCCATCTACAACTATTAAATTGGGTTATTTACTTTAAGCAATAAAAATAAATCTTTACATTATCTATGATTTCTTTAAATATAACTTTAATTTAAAGAATATATATATACCTATAGAACATTGATGCTTTGCCAATAATCTTAAAATTCGATAACTTTTAGGTAAATAAAATGTTTTACTATCATTAAGATTTCTATATATATCTTTATTATCATTTAAAAATTTCTTTATGTCACTAACTGGACTCCCATTTTTATACGATAGATTACAATAACAATATATTAACAAGTGATATAATTGTCTAAGCATTCTGAATTTATATGCTTCCTGAAATTTATTTCTGTTTTGTAAAGATAAATTCAAAAATTCCTCAAACTTTTGCGTACTTATGTTAATTTCGTATAATGCATTTTCACGATAACTATGACAAATTGAATTTTCAACAACTGAATAGTTATACCAACATTTTGAAACTACCCCTACTTTATTAACCTTATCTAAGCAATATAAATTAAACAAAGTATCTTCTGATAAAATAAGAGATTCATCAAATATAATACCAGTTATAGACTTTCTTCTAAACATTTTTGCCCAAGGAGCTACAATTCCTAAGCAATTCTTCAAATATTTTGTATCTTTAGTTGAAAATCCTGATACAAATAATTGTTTTATTTTTTCTATCTCTGTATTTTGATATAATATTATATCTGAACATTCAGGTAGATGCTTAACCTCTTCTACTTGATAACCACCGATAACAATATCTAAACTATATTCATCCATATATGAAACAGCTTGTGATATAAAATCTTTTGATATACTATCGTCCGCATCAACAAACGTAATATATTCTCCATTTGCTTCAATTAATCCTAAATTTCTAGCAGATGAAGCTCCCCCATTTTCCTTATGTATTATACGTACTTTTTCTATATCTTTTCTGATCTCATACAATACATCCTTATACTCTTTAGGGTTTCCGTCATCCACTAAAATAATTTCATAGTTTTTATATTCTTGTGATTCAATAGATTTTATACAGTTGATTAAATACTTTTTTTCAGTTTTATAAACAGGTATTATAATCGATACTAAATCATTATTCTTCATTATTTTTCTTTAAATTATTCCTTTCTTTAACATTAAATATAGAGTAATTCAATCCAATCAATGTACTATTAAAAGCAATCATAAACGGGTTTGTTTCCGAAATTGCATATATTAAATATACAAAGACTATTATTAACATATTAAATTCACCATAACATATTAACTTACGTAAATAATAGATAACTCCAATTAATATAATTACCGATACAACAATGCCAAAATTTATTAATATCCATGCATATGCATTGTCTAGGTAGTAATATCCTTTTGGCATACCTGGAAGTGCTATATCAGTACCAGTACTAATTGCATTTCCAAATAAATTCACACCATATGCCTTTAAATATTTTTTTATCTGCCATATTCTTGTAACCATTGTACTCATACGTAATTTATTAGGATAAACCCAAAAATAACTAGACAATATTATAAGAATTGTACTTGAAAAAGTTAATAATATAATAGACATATTTTTAATTTGATTATAATTAAATTTTCTTTTAATTATATTTTCATATATAATTGTCAAAAAAACTACCATTAATGACATTAATAATGCTGTATTACTATCGGTTGCCTTATATATAATAGTTGCAGTTATTGTACTTATTATATATTTTTTATACTCATTAGTTTTTCTTTTTATATACAAGTACTGACATATCATTTGAAAAGATAATATTCCAAGAGTATTGGGATGGCTAAACCCAAAGCCGTATCTAATTTCCCCACTATTTCCTCTAATAACATTTCCATTGTCAATTATATTTCCTGTTGCTAAAATAATTATTAATCCAACAATAATAATTTGACTAATCAATGATATTTTGTTAAACTTATCGAAATTAATTTTTTTAGAACTAATAATTAACACCAATCCACTTAATAATGTGGAGGAGTCAGCTTTCATTGCTGAAACAAAAAAAATTCCAATTAAAAAAAAGATTATATATTTTTCTTTCTTTTTATATTCTTGTAAGAAAATAATTATTATTATACAATTGGCGAAAAATATCAAAGAACACATTTTAGATAATATTCCAATAATTGTTGAATCTATAGTAGTTTCTAATTGACTCCTGTGAAATAGAATCACTTTTATTAAAAATATTATATATGCAGAATAATATAATAAATCATATAAACTTATATTATTTAAACTTATATTATTTAATTTTTTTGATATATCAGCCTTTTTAATTTTATTCACATTAACTCTCCTTAATTATATTATAGATTCATATATTTTATATAATTCAGAATTATATGAGTTAGAATCAAATTTGTTCTTTGCATATTTCTGACCATTACATGCAGTTTCAATCATCTTTTCTTTATTATTTACTGCAAATATAATTTTATCTGCAAGATCTACAAAATCACCATGTTTATAAAGTAATCCTGTCTTTTCGTTTATTATCTCTATTGTACCATCAGTGTCTGCACCTATTACTAGCATTTTACTTAACATATTCTCTATTGTAACTCTTCCCAAAGCCTCAAAAATTGAACATGTCAATCCTATATCACATTTTTCTCTTAAACTTTTTAAATCATTACAAAAATCCATTATATGGATTCCCTTTATTTTATTTTCTGAAACATATTTTGTCATCTTCTGATAATAATTATTATCGCCAATTCCACCTACTATATATAGGTTTATATCCTCTATATTTTTAACTTTTCCATCATGAATTCTATTTTTAATTACTTCAATTGCTTTGATTGCATCTAATTGACCTTTTCCTGGAGAAATTCGTCCTGCTAAAAATACATTTATTACTCCATTATTTGTTTTTGTATCATTTTGAAAAATAGTATGGTTAGGAAGTATATATTTTTCTATATTAATGCCATCAAATAATACTTCAATCTTTTTATCATTAAGAATAGATGAAAATTTATTTTTAACACTTTCTGATATTGCTATTACCTTATTTGATTTTTTAGCTAAATCAAATTGCTTTTTTTCATTCAATAGACATACATTATGATCTGCTACTATTAAGTCTCTTATATGACAAATATATGGAATACCTATCTTGTAAGCAGCTTCCATACCAATGCCTACAAATAGAGAATTATTGTGTATTATATCAAATTTTTCTTTAATAAAAAACTTCTTGATTTTAAATATAGCGAAATAATTTTTTATTTTTTTTGCTATATTTTTATAGTTTATTCCTGGCTCTTTTATCTCGCTAGAATATGGAATTACTTCATATCTAATGTTAATTTTTTCTAATTCCTTTTCTAAAGGTCCATGCTTTCCTAACAAAACTACAGCTTCAACCTTTTCCCTATTATTTTTTGACAAAATATCTAACAATGATTGATTTGCTCCAGTTAAATTTGGTAAATGAGTGACATAACAAATTTTCATAATATCATTAATCCTTTCAGTGACTTTATAATTACTCCAATACTTCTGAGCTATGATGATTTCTTTCTTCTTCTTTAGGTACTTTCATATAATCACCATAAAGTTGTTTGCATACTGTATCATAATTTTCTGGTCCCCAAACTCTTGTATCTTCAAACTCATACCACTTTCCATCACCATATATCTTCTTTGAAAACATTTCATTAAACTTATATGCTCCCATTGCATTAACTAAATAATCAGATTTGCTATATGGAAATTTTTTTAATGCTTTATCTAATTTCATCAATTCTTTTTTTGTATCAAGCATTTTTTGAATTGGAATTACTTTCCCGAATTTTACTAAAATCTTTTCTATCATAGGTCTTCCTTTTTTATTCACATTAACCGCTTTATCAAAACATGAGAATCTATACATAGCTCTTCTATAAAGTAAATAATATTTCCAAACTGTTCTTATTACAGAATTGTTTGGCATTCCATCTAAAGGAAAAATATCAATCCAAGCTGAAGATATTTCTGCAACGCTTTTATCATTTCTTTTGATTTTTATTGATGAGTCCTCTAATTGTGCAAAATATCTATAGTGGTTTTCATCATTGTGAAATGTATGCAATTCAAAGTCTGTTTTCTTATTTTCACACAGCGACAATAACTTTTCATAATCTTCTCTTGGAATACCTAAATCCATATCGTCATCCCAAGGAATAAAACCTTTATGTCTAACTGCTCCTAAAAGCGTACCTCCAAGTGCAAAATATTTGATATTATTTTTTTCACAAAAACAAGAAAATTCCTTAAATAACGCTAAATCTACTAGTTGTAATTTTCTTAATTCATCATTCATTTTAATTTCTCCTATTTACAACTTAAAATTCTTCCTTTTCATATTCTACAGCATGAGCATTCCTATTACACTCTTCAGGTGGAGTCATATAATCTCCATACATTTGAGCTAAAACAGCATCTGCATCTACTGGTCCTGGCAATTCACTATCTTCAAAGGAATACAATTTTCCTTTTCCATAATAACTTTTTGGAAACATTTCTTTAAATTTGTATTGGCCCATAAAATTAATTACCCAATTTGATGACTCATATGGATACTTCCTTAAAGTTGAATCTATCTTTTCTAACCATTTATACATATCTGAATTTTGCCCAAATTTAGTGATTTGAACAATCTTTATTATTATTCTTTCTGATAATGGACGATTTGGTCTTTTTAAATTCACTTTATCAAAACAAGAAATATGATATATCATTCTTGTAAAAAGTAATTTAAACATATGAATTTTTCTTTCAATATATTTATTAGGCATCCCATCTAAAGGAAATATATCCACCCAGACATCTTCTTTTCTTTCCTTTATACTACCAGTTCTTTTAACTGTATGCCTTGTATCAACAATTCTAGCAAAATAATAATGATGTGATTTTTCATTTCTAAATGTCTGTAATTTAAGATATTCTGGTAGCGATTTTTGAACATTATTAATAAATTCTTCATATTGCTTTCTTGGAATTCCAAGGTCAATATCATCATCCCAAGGAATAAAACCTTTATGTCTAATTGCTCCAAGTAAAGTTCCACCTAGCATATAGTATTCAATCTTATTATCATCTAAATACATTTTAAGATATTTGGCTATATTCCAAATAACTACTTGAATTTCTGATAAATTTTCTTTGTTATCCATATATCTTAACTCCTAGTTTTTATTCAAATCTTTTTTTATTTGAGTTGTGCTGATTTCTGGTGTTCTCTCTAAATATACTACTTCAACACCTTCTTCTTTTAAAAAGTCAAATTCTCCTCTCCAGTCATCTCCCATAACAAATGTATCAATATGATATTCATGTACATCTATTCTTTTTTGATCCCAACTTGTCTCTGGAATAACTAAATCAACATATCTAATTGATTCTAAAAGTGCCTTTCTTTGTTCATATGTAAAGTAACATTTTTTTTGTTTCTCATTCCAGTTAAATTCATCTGAAGATAGAACTACTACTAAATAATCTCCTAATGCCTTAGCCCTTTTTAATAAATTAATATGTCCATAATGTAGTAAATCAAAAGTTCCATATGTAATAATTCTCTTCATTTCTGTACCTCTCTTATTTCTTAAAATAGCATTTTCAAATTTTATATCTAGAGCTGACTTTGGAAGCTCTGTTTTTCTTTTCCTTTTCATTAAACCTTCAACTATATCCTTAGGATTAACTTTTTCATTTACTATTGAATTAACTGCACTAACTATTGGCATATCAACTTTGTATTGATTAGCCAATTTAATAACAGCTGGCAAAGCATTTATTCCTTCAACAACCATACCAACTTCCTTAATTGCATTTTCAATAGAATATCCCATTCCAATCAATTGACCTGCTTTATTATTTCTACTATGCTCACTCATTGATGTAACGACTAAATCTCCAATTCCAGCTAAACCATTGAAAGTTTGATCATAACATCCCATAGCAGTTCCAAGTCTCGATATTTCTGTAATTCCTCTTGTAATTAATGCTGCCTTTGTATTATCTCCATATCCTAATCCACTTGCTATACCTGTTGCAAGCGCAATAATGTTTTTTATAGTTCCAGATAATTCAACGCCAATTATATCTGTATTTGTATATACTCTCATACATGTATTTTCAAATATATTTTGTACATATTCTGCAACCTCTAAATCTTTGCATGCTGATACAATGGTTGTAGGAATGTCTCTAGAAACTTCTTCCGCATGAGTAGGACCTGAAAGGGCAACTAGTCTTACGTTTTCATGACAACCATCTTTTCTTAATTCATCTTTAATTACCTCAGTTAATGTATATAACGTATCTGATTCAATCCCTTTAGCCACATCAATAATTATCTGACCATCTTTTATATATTCTCTTGCTATAGATGCAGTTTTTCTTATAAATATAGAAGGTACTGCAAATATAATAATATCCTTATCCAAGCAAGCATCCTTTATTTCTTTAACAAAACTTATCTCTTTTGGAATAGTTACATCCGGTAGCTTAGGATGAACTCTCTTTGTAGATAATTCCTCTATTTCCTCTTCTAAAGCAGACCATACTGTTACTATGTTTCCCCCATTTGATATCACTCTTGCTAAGGCTATGCCCCATGTCCCAGCTCCTAAAATGCCTATTTTTTTCAACAGTCATTCTCCCTTCTTTATTTATTATAAATAATTCTAAAATACTAATTTAAATATTTTTCATTATCAAATTCTTCTACTTATCTATAATTATTTAACATAAATTTAATCATGTCTACATTTCATTTTACTATATTAACTATTTATGATTATTTTTATAATTTTGTAAACTTAATTGTTATTATGACTTATATTTCAGAACAAATATTATAACCACTCTCTATTTACATACTTTTACCATTATAAGATATATCTTTTCTAAAAACAACAATTCTCTATTTGCTCTCTTTTTATTCACTCTTCTATAATTGTATTTATTTTTAGGCTTCTATTAAATTCACATATCTTTCTACATCTCTTAATATAAATAGCTTAATAGTGTTATATTTATTGTATTTAAATAAAATACTAAATTTGAATTTATAATAAATATTATAATGTTATTAAAAACTATTTAACCTCCGAATGTGCTTCTTCCATTTATATATTATTCTCTTTTTCTTTTAGAAATAAATAATTGTATATTTTTTTAAATATATAAGAATAAATAAGTTCCTCATTAGTAACTCAAGCAATCAGTATCCCTACTATAAGGCTTATTAAGACAACATATCTTATTTTGATAATATTTAGTAGATAGCACTTAAAAAATAGACTTAATAAATACCGCAAAGTCCAGCCCAATTCTAAAATATTAAACTTTATATTTTTTCTTCATTTACCACCTTATTTACGCCAATAAAATGCCAACAACTTCCCTTTTTAAGCATTTGTGGTGGGGAAGCTGTCTAAATCACCATCCATAACTACAATCCCACTATATTCAAAGAATGGATAGTTATATCAACTTCCTATTCTTAGATTTAATCCTAAACCTTAAATTATATCCTTTATATTTAATCCTCTAATTTCTGCATAAGTGTCAAGTTCATTAAAGTATATAACTCTTAACACTAAATAAGTATTGGCAAATAATTCAACTGCTATTTTCATATATTAAGCTGCATTTTCATCTCCAAATAAGACAAAAAACGTCTTAAATATAAGCTTCATATCTAACCAAAAACTTCTGTCTTTTACATATTTAACATCAAGCTTCATCCAGTCTTCAAAGCCAATTTTATTTCTTCCCATCACTTGCCAGTAACAAGTAATACCAGGCTTTACATCTAGACGCCTAAGCATCCATTTTTCAAATTCCTTAACCTCATTCGGCAAACTTGGTCTAGGTCCAACTAGACTCATTTCTCCCTTTAAAACATTTACTAGTTGTGGCAGTTCATCTATGCTTGTCTTTCTTATAAATTTACCAATTTTAGTTATTCTAGGATCATCTTTAATTTTAAACATAGGTCCAGACATCTCATTTTTATCTTTTAATTTTTCCTTTAATTCTTCTGCATTTATCACCATAGATCTAAATTTATACATATTGAATTCTTTTCCATTAAGGCCTATTCTTTTCTGCATAAAAAAAACAGGTCCTTTAGATTCCATTTTTATTAATATACTTACAATTAATAAAACAGGACTTAATAAAATTAAACCACAAATTGAAGCAATAATATCTAAGCTTCTTTTAAAAAATTCATATATAATTTTACTTTCTTTTTTATTTGCTTCGACGTTAATATCTATATTAATATTACTCATCCTTTCCCCCTAATAAAATATTATTTTTTAGTTTTCACATTAAAAAATCATCCTTTATTTTTGCGCAATGATAATTATAGCATATCGAATAATTAAATAAAAGCCACTCTTTTTTGTCAAATATGGGTCCATGTATATTATTATATCTAAATATATAATTTAATTATATGTTTGGATATAATAATCCCAATATTATTCTTTTTATATTTTTAGTATTTGCTTTTTTTTTCACTTTTAAACTTCGTTGTCGAAAAAACAAATATTTTTTTCACCTAATATTTTACAAATCAAACCTATTTTGTTAAACTTTTCTTGTTTTATAAAATTTATTTAACTATTTACAAAATTGAGTTAAGCAAAAAAAAATCCATAGTGTTTCTTCGTATTATAAAATTAGCAGAAACAATTGACGAAAGCAATCACTATGAACACTCCAAAGAATGATATTTATTCAGTTTGATATTACAATTTAGATTTTTAATTTACTTAATATAATATCCTTTAAGTAATTAAATGTATCGTCCTTAATAAAAATCAGTAATCCAAAATATAAAATACTACATACTCCGACACTTAATAATGTATATATTATTATATTGCTTATTAAAGATTTAATTACATATATAATAGGAATAAATAATAATGATATAAATAAATATTTAAGTTTAGATATTGAAAACAAATTTATCTTTAATTTAAGTTTAAATCTAACATAAAGATATTCCCCTATTACTAATAACCCATTAGCAAAAGTAGTAGTTATTATTGCTGAAGTTGCTGTGAAATATTTTAATTTAACTAATATAACATTTAGTGCTAAGTTAATTAATCCAGTTATAAATACAATCTTAACTTGAGCTCTCTCTTCACCTCTAATATATAGTATTTGATTACTTATTATATTTTCATAAGCAACAGTTATCATATAAATGGAGAATACCGCTAATACTGGGGCTGCACTTAGAAATTCCTGCCCTCCATATATTGCAGCTATTTCATATGATAGACAACTCATCCCTATAGCTGCTGGAAAAACAATAAGAAAATACATACTAGTAATTTTATTTAAAAGTGATAAGTAGTCTGCTTCCTTATCCTTTGATAAATAATTAGATAACCTTGGGATTGAAACATGAACTACTGTAAGCATAAATGTACTTACTATAGTAATTATTTTCTGTGCCAAACCATAGTAACTAACTGATTGCATATTCACAAATTCACCAAGCATAACTCTATCTAGCTGAGTATATAAAACATTTGCATTTGATAATACTACAACTAAAAGCATAGGTTTTATATGGCGCTTTATTTGAATTTTATCAAATCTAAATTTTATTTTAGACTTAACATATATAAAACTAATTAAATTATTCAGTATATTTGATATTACCATAAGTACTAAGTAATCCATGTAATTATCAGCACTCTTTAAGAAAATAAATATACAAATTGTGTATATAGCTCGTATTGCTATTGTTTTTATAGTTATAAAATCATAATTTTCAAGTCCTTCATTTACCCATTCTACATAAAATGCATTTGCTAAAAAGTTAAATGCTGTTATTAAGCAAGTTGAATAAAAAACTTCATCAGAATATCTATAATTTACAAATAGCACGTATCCTATTGTTGATAATAGATTTGTAACTACAGTAATAGAAAAAAGACTAGTAAATACCCTTTCTAATTTTTCCTTATTATCTCTTACTCTACTTATTTCTCTTATTCCATACTGATAAATTCCAAAGCAAGCAAATATAAGAAAATACTGATATATAGAATCAGTAAAAGTTATATAACCATTAAGGGTATCCCCCAACTTCCTATAAACATATGGTCCTATTAGAATTGGAATAATAATATTAAATAAATTAAGCATAAACTTAAAAATTATATTTTTACCTATTGATTTAGACATCTCTTAACTCTAACCCTTCTTTAGTGTTATAAAAAACCTCAATTTTATTTGAGTGACTAAATCTTTCATTTTCTGGTGGCAATGAAAGATAATCTCCATACATATCAGTCAAAATAGACTCTGGATTATTTGGAGCCATAAATTTTTTACCTTCAAATTCAATTTCCCTTAAAGGAAAAATATCTTCTTTTTTATAGATGTGTTTAAAGCATAGATCTATGCCACCCCAATATAAGTTATCATAACTTCTACATTTATATATAAAGAAATTTTCAACTTTTTTTCTACCTTTAATACCTAAAATATTTGTAAATAAATATACTAATGGATAAATAAGTTTCCTTTTTGTAGATAAATCTTTATATTTCTCGTCTACAATAGCAGATCTTTCTACTATGTATTTATATATATTTTGTAGCTTATAATTTATCTTTCCCTTTGGTAATTTATCTAAAGGGAATACATCAATATATATACCATTATTAAACTTTTCATCACCAGTTTCAACTACCTCTACATACCTACTATTATTATATCTTATCTTCATAGGTATATAATAATATTTATAGTACTTGTCTGTTTCTGGAGTTTGTAAAAAGTAATCTTCATTAAATTTATTATATAACGATTTCAATCTCTCGAAGTCCTCTCTTGGCATAGATACATCAACATCATCATCCCATGGAATAAATCCCTTATGCCTAATTGCACCTAATAAAGTTCCCCAATCTAAAAAGTATCTTAAATTGTTTTCTCTACATACTCTATCAAATTCAATTAATATATCTAGCATTACAAGTTGACCTTCTCTTAATGAAACTTCTTTCTTATGAATCATATTTATTCCTCCACAAAATAAGCAAATTTCTATCCCCTTATTTTACCATGCATAAAAATTAATATCAACTTTCTAAATTTCTTATTTTACTATGTATTACAATCAATATCAGCTTAGCCTTTATTATTAGGTATATTTAATAATAATTTCCAAATTTATATTTTATCTGATATAATATAACGGTATTTAACAAAGATATTATTTAAATTTAATTTTGATTATAATTTGGGAGGATAATCTATGAAGAAACTTTCTAGAAATAAAAAAGTAATAATTTCTATACTTTCTGTTATTTTAATTCTTTTTGCAATCGGTGGTGGATGTACATATTACCTTTCAAGTAAGGTTAACAGAGTAGAAGTAGATAGAAAAGATGTTGTGGATACTGGTAAAGAATTGCCTAAGGAAGCTTCAGATGTTATAACTATAGCTCTTCTTGGTAGCGACTATTCAGAGTATTATGATATAAGTTCTTCAGATGCAACTATGCTTTTAGCTATAAATACTAAAAATAATACTATAAAACTTTGTTCTTTAATGCGTGATATATATCTAGACTTACCTGATGGTGGAAAAAGCAACTTAAATTATAGTATATTAGAAGGTGGACCTAGTTCACTACTTAAAACCGTAAATTATAACTTTAATTTAAATATTGATAAATTTGTACATGTTGACTTAGAAAGACTACCTAAAATAATTGATTTATTAGGTGGAGTTGAAATGGAAATCACAGTAGATGAACTTAAATACATAAATGGATATATTGATAATATAGATGAGAATAATGGAACAGAAACTGATCATATTTATTCTGCTGGAAAACAACTTTTAAATGGAACTCAAGCTTCTGCTTACTGTAGAATAAGATATACGGAAGGACGTGACTTTAGAAGAACAGAAAGACAAAGAGATGTCTTAGAGGCTTTATTCCTTAAGTTTAAAGATATAAGCGTAACTGAAGTGCCTGGATTGATTAATGAAATTCTTCCACTAGTAACAACTAACTTAAGTAACAGTGAAATAATTTCAATAGCTACTAAGGCTCTAAGTATGGGACTTAACAATATAGAGCAAGGAAGATTCCCATCTGACTCTAATATTATTAATGCAGAAATTACAGATATGTACCATACTAATATAGATATTGAAGGAACTACTAAAGAACTTCATGAGTTTATATATTCAATAGAAGAGTAAGTGCTACTCACAATGGATAATTTATAATGAATAATGTATAATGATTGATAAAACTCCCTCCGGAGTTTTTAAAATAAATTCGATTTTAATAAGACTCAAGGCACCAATCTTGAGTCTTTTCCTTAATTCTTTCTTTCATTAATAACTATCTTAATTTAAAAATGATTTTGAAGAAATCATTTCCTTCATTCTACATTCTAGATTCTTCATTATTCATTAGCTTTAGCTCTACTTTTTCATACCTCTCCTCATCAGTTGATAAGAAGTACAAATCAAAAGAATCCGTATCTGATATTTCTTTATTTATAATTGAAAAACCTACATATTTATTATCTTCAACTGTTTTAACTTGTAAGTCTAAAACTCTTCCATTTATAACAGCATAAGCATTTAATATATCCTCACCTTCGTATGGTATAGTAATAGTAGTTAAGTTTGTATTACTCTTTGTAAAAGTGGTTTGGTTAATTTCTACTAAGTCATCTTCTTTTAAATTACTATAACTATTAATATTTTTAATTAAAGTCTTATTTTCCATAGTCTTCTTTGGATAATGATAACCTGTATTTGTGTATTCTGTTGACTCAAATAAGACCATATCTGGCTGATATATATTTATATAGTACTCATAATCTAATACATTTCTATAATTATGTATCTTCATAATTTCAGAAAAGTTTCCTGCAATAAATTTTTCTTTATTATTAAAGTAACTCCCTGCAAAAATTAAAAGCTTTGGTCCATCAGGATTAGCTTTATTTACATAATGATTATAATATCTAAAATCCTCATGTCTTATAATTTCATATTCATAATCCTCTACATACTCTAAGTTATATTCCTTTAATTCATAATGAGTAGTTGTCTCATTTATAGGAAAGTCAGAGTTCATTAATGAAGTATTTACAAAAGGAACTGCTTCAAACTTGTTAATATCAAAGCTTCCAACTCTATTATCTAAATCATTAAGTCTATCTATCATAGCTGAAATTCCATAAATTGCACCAGTTTCATTCCAATGTCCAGCATCATACTTAGGGTCAAATACTTGATTCTCTTCCTTAGCCTTTAGAAGTGTATCTACATTGCTTAAATAATTTATACCTTTTTCATCTAACAGATCTGTAAAATAATCTAAGTTTTCTGTATTTCTAATATAACCTTCTGGCAAATACTCAGGATAAATAGTTGATTTACTAGGCTCTAATGCATATAAGAAGTCTATTCCTCTATCTTTGCAATAGGTTTCAAAGTCCTTTATAAAACTTGAAAATAACTCCTGAAATCTTAAATCAACATTAGTTTCAGGTAATTTAAGATAAACATACCCATCTTTTCCATATTGATAATTAGGATGGACCATTTCATCTAGGAGTATGTCCATTGCTCTACCATAAGATTTAACCATTCTCTCCCTAAATCCAATTCTATCATTAACAAAAGATTCAAACTTATATATTACTTCATCACTATCATCAAATATTTCATCGAAATCTACAAGCATTCTATTATCTATTTCAGAAGCCACGTTTTTTTTGAAATTCATAGAAATTAATGGTACTGCAATAATTCCTAAAAATAATATTATCTTTATCTTATGTATTTTCTTCATAACTTCACCCCTTTAAAATTGGAAATATATAAATGGACTGTAAGTTGAGTTAATTATAAATACTATAGATAAAATAAATAAAATTGAAATTCCTATAGTAGATATAATCTCAAACTTTTTATTTCCATTATATTTTCTAAGTTTATTAGAGATAAAAGGAACTGATCCTAAAGCTGCTATTACTATCCATAACACTAGTTTTTTATTAATAAAATAAGTAAATTCATAAAGATTTGCATTTGAATTTATGCCAAACATAACTTCTAAATAACCTACAGCCTGAGAGAGGCTATCTGCTCTAAATACTACCCATCCAATTATAACTATAAACATAGTAACTAAATATTTAATTGTACTTGGAATATTAATATACCAGTTTTTTTTATTTATAATTCTTTCAATAACAATAAATATTCCATGCCATATCCCCCAAAGAATAAAGGTCCAAGAAGCTCCATGCCATATACCTGTTACTAAAAATACTATAAATAAATTTACATAAACATTTCCTTTTCTATTGCCACCTAAAGGAATGTATAAATACTCTCTAAACCAAGTTGATAATGAAATATGCCATCTTCTCCAAAACTCAGTTACAGACTTTGATATATAGGGATAATTAAAGTTTTCCATAAATCTAAATCCAAACATATGACCAAGACCTATTGCCATATCTGAATAACCAGAAAAGTCATAATAAATTTGGAATGTATAGCATATAGCACCTATCCATGCTGTAGGTGTATCTATCCCTATTTCATAAAGTTTAAAAATATTATCAGCCATAGCCCCTAAAATATCAGCAATAATAACTTTTTTACTAAGTCCCAGAACAAATCTATTAATTCCATAACTAAATTGTTCTACAGATTCTTCTCTGCTTCTAATTTCCTTATCAATAGTTTTATACTTAATTATTGGTCCTGCAACTAATTGAGGAAATAAAGATATATAAAGCGCCACTGAAAAAGGATTTTTATTGACCTTTCCATCACCTCTATAAATATCTATAATATAAGACATCCCTTGGAAGGTAAAAAATGATATTCCTATAGGAAGAACTATATGCTTTAAAGATATATTTGTACCTGAAAGCACATTTATATTTTCTATAAAGAAATCATAATACTTATAATAAAATAATATTGAAAGGTTTAAAATAATACCTAAAGTCAGTATTACTTTTTTAAATATCTCCCTACTACTATACTTGTCTACAAGTATTCCAAAAGAATAATTAATTATTATTGAAGCAATTAGTATCTTTAAATAAGCTACTCCACCCCAAGCATAAAATATTAAGCTTGCAATTAATAATATATAATTTTTTATTTTTTTCCCTACTATATAATATAAAAACAAAATAAACGGTAAAAAAATGAATATAAATATTGTTGAACTAAATACCATAACATCTCCTTAAGTAATATCTATCTTTCAATTGAAAGCATAGATTATTTAATTTTAGTAACACAATTAATAACATATTTAGTTAAATTTCATATAATTAAATAATTTAGTTAAAGATAATAAAGCACTTAAAACTTTAAGTTAACTTAATACCCTCCATTAATTCTCCAATATTATACTATAATATAAACTAAGTTTACACTTGTATATCTAATTATTCAAATTAATAGATTCTCATTTATCTCTAAGCCTAAATCTTAAGCATATACATATCTTTGTAAACTATATTATTTAATTACCTTCACTGTAAGTTTATTTTACCTAATTTATTTACTTTCGATACTATAATCTATTATAGTATAAAATGTATAAATAAAATAAGAACTTTTAATTATATTTTTTTAATAAAAACACCCCAAAAGATCTGAAACTTGGAATCTCCAACTTCTGGTCCTTTAGGGTATTTTATTACAATCTATAGTTTTATTGGTTCTACAAACTTTTCTCTTCTTATAAAATATCTTTGAAAAATCTCATTCTTTTCAATGACAGAATCTAATTCCTCAGCTAAACTAAAAGCCTTAACTATTCCCTCTTCTCCTTGTTTTCCACAAATAACAAATCCACTTGCTAACTTTTCTCCTGGAATAGTAATACCTGTACATTTACACATATTTATAGCTTTTACTAAAGCTTTCCCTCCATTAGATGTTATTTCTTTTTCTGCTTTTCCCTTAAAACTCCTTTGAATAGTTTCATCATATCCATAAACATCTATCGGTCCTTCAAAAGTTAAAATAACATCAGCTAAATTGTTTTCAAATATATTTTTTATTTCTTTTATTCCAATATTTCTTTCATATATATTATCAAAGTCATATTCTATAAATTTAATTGCTTTATTATCTATTAAATTAATTACCTTATCTATCTCTTGCCTCATATCAGTACCATCAGCTAACTTTAATAAATTTGTTTTTGGAATTGCTACTCTAATAAGACTTGAGTTTTCATCTTTATTAAATTTCAATTGCTCTTTTACTTCAACTATATCTTTTAATATTTTTTCATCTAATAAATCCTGAGCTACTTCCTTTAATATAGAAAGGTTTTTAGAAATAACTCCTATCCCACCACTAAAAGCTATATTATCAGTAGATAAACTTTCTTTTTTAGTAGTTAAGTTAACTCCTGATCCAATAAAAGAGTATAAATTTGTACTTAATGCAGGGGCAAGAACTGAGCCACCACCATCAGTCCCTATTCCAAAATCGTTAATACCCTTAATTATATTTATAGCAGTTCCACTACTAGATCCAGTCATACATCTATAGGTTAATGGATTTATTAAATCTGTATCAATACTTCTACCTAAATGTGACATCTTATCTACAGTTAGCAATAAATATTTTGAATTATTTCTAAGTTTATCCACTAACTCTATTGGGATATCCACAGTATTTTTAACTCCAAATGTTAATAAGTTTTCTGATTTTTCTTTCATTTCTTCATTTAAGCTATTATTTATTAAAATCACTGAATTATATAAATTTTGTTCTGCAAGTATTTTAGATCTATAAACTTTAGTTTTTTTATCTATATTGCTATTAGTCCCATTCACTCCTCATTACCTCCTCTCTTAATATTCTTACTTATTCTCTCATCTTACTAGTATCAATTATATTGTCTTTTCTTATTTTAATTTTAAACCAACCTCTACTTACCAGTTCTCTTACTTCTAATCTCATATTACTAAAATTACTTACATTACTTTATTAATATTTCAATCTTAAGGCAATCTCTTCTTACCAGTTAACTTACTTAAATACATTACTACTTTTATTTTTTAATCTCATTAAGAAAGCTTGTTCCATTTTCAGGACTCTTTACTTTAAAATAATCCGCTACTGTAGCTCCTACATCTGAAAGCGTTTCTCTTATCCCAACAAAACCTTCCTTAATATTTTCACCATATATCATTAAAGGAACCATTTCCCTTGTATGCTTGCTATGACCTATAGTTGGATCATTTCCATGGTCAGCCATAACTAATAAAATATCATCACCATGAATAGTATCCATAAGCTCTCCAATTAATCTATCAGCAATCTCTAATTTTTCAGCATATCTATCTACATTTTCAGCATGTCCTGATAAATCTGTTTCTTGAACATTACAACAAATAAATCCTGTGTTTACTTCCTTTGATATTTCAATAGTTCTTTTAAGTACCTTTTCCGTATCTACCATAGGTATGCTTGTACCTTTTTCATTTATAACTACATCAGCAACTTTTCCTAATAAATATACTGGTATATTTTCTTCAGATAGTATAGTTGATACTTGAGTTTTTGGGTTAACTCCATAGCCTAAGTGAATACATTCATAACCATTATCATAAACCCCTGACTTAGGAGCATTTATACCAATATATCCACCTTCTTTTTCTTCTTCAGCATTTAATATATCTTCTAAAGTAATGCCTTTGCCTCCAAAAGTAATTACTCTTGGTACTGTGGCAATAGATCTTACTATATGACCTACTTCTAGAACCTTGCTAAAAGGAATTAAATCTAAAGCTGATGTTATATTAAATGCTTGTCCTAAATCACATTCTATATTATCAGCAATAGTAAGAGCATCTTCTACTACAAGATATTTTTCTTTCTTTCCTTTTTTATATTCTACCTTATATCCTGCATCTTTTATCACCTTATAAATTTCATCTATTTTATTTTTAATAGGTTCTCTAAAAGGCATCTTAGGCTTTGTCCCCATTATTTCTTGGTGTCCAAAGAAAGTATCAGCTCCAAAGTGTGTCAAATTAGCCTTACCATAAGTAGCCTTTGGATTTGCCTTCATTCCATTGATTTCTTCTCCTAATATATTCATTAAACCTAGCTTTTCTAAAACAGGTAATTTTAAATCTTTTCTTCTTTCTAAAATATGAAGACATGTATTTGAATTTATGTCCTGTGGCCTTGTCACCTTAACATCATCCATTTCACCTATACCAAAACCATCAAGAACTATTACTATAAATTTTTTCATTATAAAAACCTCCTTTATTTTTAGTTTTTTAATACTCTTCAAGGTTTAATTTCATAAAACAATAAGTTTAGAATTCCAAATCTTACACCCTAATTAATCACAAAAATTAGAAATTTAATTTTTACATCTCAGAGAATCATAAAATTATAAATAAAAAGAAACTTCAACAAACTGTTAGCCTATCCCAACCTCTTGCATCCATTTCTTTTAATAAAGTATCTTCAAAAACTAGTTTATATTTATTTTTATTTTAGTAATTCTTATCTATATAGCTTTAATCTCTACTCCTTGAGAGTCATAAACTCCAATTATTTCAGGTTCCCCTTTGTTTATTCCTCTTACTAATGCAACATTACTTCTTGTTACAAAAATTTGTGTTCTAAAAGCCATAATTACTGTATCAGAAACATTACAGTTCTCTGATAACTCAAAGTGATAATCTATGCTTTCATCTGTAGGTGGAGTTACTTTAACCATTTTGTAGTTCTCAATAGATTCCCCTACTAAAGCATTTTCCACATGAGATCTTCTATAGTGACCTCCACCATAACAATATCCTTTATCTAATAAGTTATGGGATACTTCTGTTACATAAACCATTGCTGGTATTTCTTCAGCATCATTTGCTTTATGATAAGGTGTTGTTCCGGTTAAACCATGCCCTGGTTCTCCATGAGTTCCACCTTCTTCACTGATTTTCTTTATAGAGTTTACGCAAGTAGCTGAAGGCATATTAAGCTGCTCTATCTTTATATCAAATTCCTTTTCAAGTATTGCTTTAGCTTCTTTTATCGTGTCTATATTTTTAGTTCTTTTAATCTCATTACTTGCTTCATCATATAGAAAACATGGAAAAGAGGCTATTCCAGCAATATTTAAATTCTTTAGCTTTAATAATTCTCTTCCTCTTTCCTTAAGTTCTTCTAATTTAAACCCACCATATTGTCCTGAATATAAATTGTCATTTTCTCCAAGTACTCTTAACATAATATTTTGCTTAAGACCAAGTTTTTCACAAGCTTCATTAATTTCTTTAGCTTTTTCTATTGTATAAACAGTTATATAATCTGGTTTTGATTTAACTACCTTTTCTACTAAAGCCTTTGGGATTTGAACTAAATGTCCAACATGCCCAATTTTAATATCATTATTAATCATTACTTCAGCTTCTTTGAAATCTACTACTACTGCTCCATCATAACCAAGCTTCATAAACTCTTTTGAAATAACAGGATTTCTTCCTATTTGCTTAGTCATAAAATACAGCTTAATCCCATATTTATCTGCTTCCTCTTTTATCTTTCTAGCATTGTCAACTAATGTATCTAAATCTATAACATAAGTATCTGGTAAAATTAATCCTTCTTTATGGAGCTTAAATGCAGCTTGAACTAATTCTTTATTTCTTTCTACAGTTTTTTCAAGAAACATATCTACTCCCCCTATTTATTTTTTACTTCCTCTATTGCACTTTTTAAAATTCTTATAATAGTTTCCGCACCACTTCTCATTGGGTTAATTCTAATCATTCTTTTTTCAAGAGTTGGATCTGCCGCTCTAAATGTACCTGATACTCTATACATCATTGGTACAAACTCATACTTAGATTCAGAACCTACTGGATGAGATGCAGCACCATATTTAGTAGTCAATTCTAAAATTTCCTCAGCAATATTTTCACTAAATTCTACTAATAATACCTTAGATTGAGCATTTGCCAAGAAAGCATCCTTAATTTCTGGAATTTCCCCACTCTTAAGTCTAGTAACTAACTCTTCATTAACTTCTGATTGAATTGCTAAAGAAACTGGAGCATAAATTAATCCTCTTAAAGCTTCCATAGCTTCATGTCCTTGAACTTGACTTCCACCAGAATAATTTAAAGAGTACACCTTATCTATTAAATCTTTCTTTCCTATTAAAACTCCAACACCTTCTGGTCCTAATACTTTAAAGCAAGAAAAGCTTCCAAGATCAGCTCCACATTGATTTCCGATTTTCTTAACCTTAAGAGCTGCATAATTATCATCTGTAACTATTCTTATATTTTCATTTGCTTCTTTTATAGTAGTAATTACTTCTTCAAAATCATAAGAATCATCTATCTTTTGTCTAGTGTTTTGAACTAAGGCACCCTTTATTTCTGGATGTTTAGAAATTACTTCTTTAATATCTCCAATATCATTAAAGTTAGCTGTAACTATATTAAGTCCCATAGTTTCTATAGTAACCTTTGAAGTTGGATAAATTGGTGCATCATGAACTAAAATAGTATCTCCACTTTTCATAAAGCTAATTAGTCCCCATCTTATAGCACCAGTTCCTGCTCCCCTTACTAATATAGCTGATTCAGCATCAAATACTTCTGCAAAAACACTTTCAACCTTCTTTGTGTAGGTTGGTTTATTTAATCCCTTTACTACACCTAAGTCTCCTAGAGATAACACTTCTCTGCCATCAAAATGCTTTGTTATTGTATCTATAATTTTAAATTGTAATTTCTTTGCTTCTTCTAAACTTATTGAGTGCAATGGGTATGTCTTCATAACTTTCCTCCTACTTCAGGTTATAAATATTTTTTATATTATTAACTAGCATATTTTCTAAATGCTTGTTAGAAATTTCTTTTTCATATAATCTTGGTAAAAAGTTATCTATTAAATAGCTATAACCAAGTCCACCATTCTCTTTAAAATGTGATTTTCTAGTAATATCCATAGACATAACTATTTGATTGCTATATCCTCTATCACATAATTCTTTTAACCATTCTGCTCTATCTTCATCTGGTTGATAATTATTTTTCCCTATTGTATCAAAGGCAATATTAACTCCTGTATCGAGTAATCTAATCATATAATCTAAGTCACCACTTAAATCTATATGACTAAGGGTAACCTTAGATAAATCCACATTAAACTTTTTAAAAATTTCAATTTGTTCAAGCCCAAGCTTTCCTAAAGTAGTATGAGTAATTATTGGCTTTCCAGTTTCTATATGAGCCCTTGAAGATGCTTCAAAAACCTTTAATTCCATTTCTTCTACTTTATTTAAACTAGTTCCTATTTCTCCTATAACTTCAGCTTTGGTATTAGAGCCGTCTATTCCAACAACAATTTCATCTATTAGGATTTTAGCCATTTCCTTAGTATCTAATTTATATACTTCTTCAGGTAGAAATGGCTCTTTATAATATCCTGTTGCCTGAAGAATATTTATACCTGTTTCTTTAATAACTTCCCTAACATATTCCGTGCTTCTACCCATTCCTCTATTAGTAACATCTATAATAGTAGAAACTCCTTTGTTTCTTAAAGCTTTAAATTCTTCAATAGTCTGATTTTTATTATTTAAGAAGCAATCTTCATCTTTTTTTACTCCAGATAAATCTATAGTTACATGCTCATGGGCATAAATTATTTCTCTTTCCATATAAATATCCCTCCTTATTGCCATCTTTGATTATTATCATCCTAAAGGACGGGGCTGTCGCATAAACAGCCCAAATTAAGAATTATTGATTCTTAATTTTTAATTGTGCGACAACACCATCTATTTAGATAAATGAATGTACAGAAAAATGTATTTTAGACTGGAAGTACGTATAGTCCAACTAAGTATAATATGTTAATTAAAACTCCCACTCCAATTGCTCCAACTGGTCCTACTGCCATATCTACTATTGGTTTCTTTGAAGTTTTGTTTAATACATAAAGTCCAATTACTGCAAATAATCCAAGTCCTGGTGCCATAGCTTGAGCAGCCATCATACCACCTATTAATAATGCAACTTCTAGCACTTTACTCATTGCAGTTCTTATATTATCTCCGCACTTTCTAACTCCTGGGAACTTGTCCATAAGCTTAGCTAATCCATCTAGGAAGTAAACTTCTAATGCCATAATTACAGCACCTGCAACGAAAGCTAATATTGGGTTACCTATTAAGAATCCAGCCACAAATACAAATGTCATACCAGCTGGTGCATATACTCCAGTAGAAATTGCAGTTGTAGCTACTAGTGGGATAAAGCCTATTCCTCTTGCTAATGCAGTCATAGCAGCTTCAGTATTTTTACCTTCTGCTAAAAGATTTAAACTTATTGGATCACCAGCTACTAAGCTTAAGCTTGTTGCAGCAGAAATTAATCCACCCATTAATGCTAATATAGGTAAGTTCTTTTTAATTTTCTTAACTCTTTCTGCAAATATTGCAGCTAAATCAACCTTTGGTGCATTTGGATCTGGTTTTTCTTGAACAGCAAATATAATCATGATTATCATACCTGCAAGTAAAGCCATACCTTCAGCATCTAATTTTATATTCATGCCATTTACAGAGAATGTTCCATAAATAACAGTAATTTGTCTAACTAATAATGCTACTAATCCAGTTAAAAAACCTTTCTTTGTTCCAAATTGATATGCAACAACTAAAGCTGGGAATACTGCAAAAGCAACTGTAATTGGAGTACCAACTTGCTTTAATGGTTCTAAGAAGTTAACTGGTAACTTTGCAAATAAATCAACTACGAATTGTAATCCATAAACTATACCAATACCATAAGCAGCTCCTACTACTCCTGAAATAACCATTCCTTTTTTACCACTTGGACAGAAAGATCCAATGATATCAGTACCTAATAAAATACTATGAATTAAAATAATTGATGCAGCTATTGAAACTGGAATACCAAAACCAATAACTAATCCAAAGCTAATTGCAAAAGAAGTTGCTGCTAAAGCCTTTTTATCCATTCTTCCTTCTAAATACTCTGGAACTATTGCTCTAAAACCATCATTAAATACAGCAACACCTGTATTAGATAAAATTGCTGCTAGTGCACCTAAAAGCGCTATTACTACATATTGCATAAATGATTCCTCCTAAATTTTATAAATAATATTTAAATTAATAAAATACCTAACTCTATTAATTGCTTATTTAAATCTCTTTTAACAAATTAACTACAACTATCTACTCTTATGCAATTTTAAATTTATATTAAAGAATATATTTAAGAATAACTGGTATAACTTCTTCAGCGTGTTGTGCTGTAAATCCATAAGCCCTTTTTCCTGCTTCAACTTCAGCCTTTATTTCTGCTTCACTTTTAATATTTCCTGGCATTGAAACAGTTGCACAATCTCCCATACCAAGTAAAGCAATTGCCATAGCTAAAGCTCCACCACCACCAGTATTACATGCTCCTAAATAGAAATCTGCTGCTCCAGTTTTAATTGCCATTGCTGCTTCAATATCACTTTTTATTTCAATTGAAGCTTTGTCTCCTGCAATTTTAGCTGTAATGTCAGCCACTCTTTGCTTATCAATTTGTCCACCAATAACTATTCTCTTCATTTTCTTTCCTCCATTTATAAATTATTTTATATTGAAATCTTTAATTATTAACTTATCTAGTTTATTTTAAAATTACTATATTTTTTCAGTATTTATAAATATAATTTCTATACACGCTACTTTAAATTTTATGATTGACTTAACAATGTGCAAATATGCATTATTATATAATTCACTTCTTCATCTGGTATTTCGCCTAAAATACCCTTTAAATCTTTTGCAATACTTACAGCATCATTGTAACTATCTTCAAGTTTTAAAGATTCAAGAACTACTTGATCTAAGTCATTAACAGTTTCATTTTTATCTATTCTCTCTAAAGCTGAAGATAAATGAGTTATAAACATTGAAGCATTTTCTTCCATAAGTTTAATATTTTTAACTTCATCAAAATATTTAATTACTTCTAATATCTTATTATAATTTTCTTCTGATAATAATGCTGAATCCCTTAATATATTTAATCTTATTGTTAGTTCCATCCCTATCCTCCAATATACACTTTTTTGTACTTTCATTGAATAAATACCCCTAGTATTGAGGCATTATCTTTTTGTTCATAACTAATCTTTGATACTCCTTCACATCTTCAATATCTAAAACTCTAGAGAAAAGTGCTGGTACTATAGAGTTCTTTTTATTAGCTATTATTACTGCTTCAGTATCTTTTATATTCTTTTCTTCCCTATTTAATGGCATAAATTTAATATCATCTTGTCTATCTTGCAAATCATCTAAGTTCCATATTGCTGCATCTATTTCATTTTCCTTAAGAGCTGTTATAAACTGACTATAATTTAAATTAACATACTCAACTTCTAAATCTTCAAAATAAGTTTTTGTCAACATAAATTGATCTATAGATGATGTATCTATTCCAACTCTTGTCCCTTTTTTAAACCTACCATCGAACTTCTTAGAAACTACCATAATATGCTCATTAACATAACTAAAATCTCCAAAGGTTTTAATTATTTGAATATCTTTATTTTGTTCTAAATAGAAGTCAGCTGTTAATCTTGAAGTTACTGCAAAATCATATCTGCCATCTTCTAATGCCTTTAATCTGTGATTAGATCCTCTCATAAAAGCAAGATTAGTATTAACTCCACTATCATTTAAGCATTTACATATTCCAGTAGCTAACCCTTCATATCTCTTAGAATATGGAAGTGGCATAACTCCTACTAAAGATTTAATTCCAGTTAACTCTAAAAGTCTTATATAGTTTATTTCTTTAATAAAGGTTCCTAAATGTCCTCTTGACTCTAAAGTTAATGCATTTTGATTTTTTAAAAACTTTATGGCAGACTGGATAGTTCCCCTAGCTGTTTCATAAGTTTCTGCAAGCTCTGCAACTGTTTTTATTCTATCACCTTCATTTAATTGTAAAAACTCTATCGCTAATGAATTAATAGTTATTCCAAGCTTCTGCATCAGCTTACTTTGAACATCCACTCTATCACCTCACTTCAATATACAATATTTTGTATAATCATAATAACATTTTATGAATACATTTGCAATAGTTTTTAGAAAATTTAAATCTTAATAAAAATAAGTTGCTATAACTTCTTATATTATAGCAACTTATCCATTATTTTTTATCTATTATCCTTTCTTTTTAAGTAATACTGCACAACCTGACAGTAATATTAAAGATACTAAAAATAATGTCTCCATTAATTCCTACAATAATGTTATTTATCTTAATAGTATTACTTCCTCTTACTTATGATAAAATTATGTATTAATCTCTTAAATCAGCTGAAAATATATTAGATAAGTTACTTAATTCATTTATATTACTTATTGAATTTAAAGATAAAATTAAATAATCTATATTACTAAGTTTTCCTAATCCTTCAATACTTCTTATTTGGTTAGATCTTAAAGATAGCTTGGTTCTAATAACATATCTAAAAATGCACATATCAGTTGAAGTTATATTTAATATTCTTAGTTCAAATACAACATAAGATTAAAAAATTAATAAACCCAAAACTATTATACTTCATTAAAATTTAATGCCAAAAATATATAAATCAAAAAAGTTAATACTATTAAAATCCCCACTGTCTCTGCCAATCCATTATAACTAAATGGAATAATAAAAAGACAACATAAAAATCCCCCAGTTCATTAGAGAGTTTTTAACTACAAACTTTCTAATGAACTGGGGTTATATATCCTATGTATTATATTTATTTTTACCTCAATATAATTAAGCTTTATCTATTCTTTCAACTTATAATCTGTTTTGTTTTACATTTTCTTTCGTCACTGTTAATTTTTTTAATTTTTTTCAACTTATAATCTCATTTATTTTACTTTCCTATAATAAATAATATACATTAAACTTACTGCACCTACCAATACTACTAAGGCAATTACAATATTATAATTTATTTTTTCTAAAGCTATATTTTTTTGATTTTCCGTATTTACTTCTTCAAAATAATCAATTACTTCTCCATCCTTTATTATTACTGCACTCTTATTGCTAGTAATCTCTGGATACTTCTTTATAGTATTATTAAGTTGATCCTTATCACTTGCCGTAATTAATAGATTATTATTTGAAGTTAACTCAATAGCACCTAAAGCTGCTGTGTTTTGAATGAATAAATCCTTCTCTATAAACTCACCATCGTCTGAAATTGGTACTGTAATCTGATCCTTCATATCTTTTATAATTTGACTTGTAGTTAATGCAAATATTGCTTTATTACTATTTTCAGTTCCAGCCTCATCATTATTATTTATATAAAGATTATTTACACCTTGAGAAAGTTTTCCTAAATAATAAGATATTTTAGATATACTATCAACTGATAGGTTATCATAACTATCTACTACTATCCTTCCTTGAACCATGCCGTTTGAATCCTGAAGAATTCCTTGGGAGTTAATTAAAGAATGTTTTTCTCTATCTTTTAGAGCCAATTTAAAATTACTATTATCACTATCTATCTGTACCCAAACATCCTCATGACTTTGAGATGTACAATATTCTGCACTAGGTCTCAAATTAAACTTTATTGAAATATTAAATGCCGTATTATCAAAATATTTCTCTGGAATAGAAAAATCTATTGTATCTTGGGTTTTATCTAAAACAAACTTCTTACTTAGAATATTTTGACCATTTATTTCTACATTTACATAACCATTATCAAAATCAACTAAATTAGAGTAGCTATATGAAAGGCTAACCTTATTTTCATTAGTTAATGTCTTACTTGCTGGAATAGTTAAGTAATAATTAAATTCCTTTATTCCATTTCCAACTTGTGAAGTACTTTCGTAACCTAAATCTTTTAATGATGGGTTTTCATTAAATTCTTTTTCATTAACTACTTTGCTTTTATCTAAAATATAATTGCTTTCTTTTATTTGAGCTAAGGAAGACTTAGTAGATAATATTCTGCAAAGTGTTTCTAGTTGTTCTTCTGTTGATGAAATAATTATAAAATGATTCTTCTTACCTATCTTTCTTATTGCTATATAACCATTTTCCTCTGCATTTTTCCATTCTTCATCAGTGAGTATCTTCTTATTTAATGTTCTAACTTGTTCTACTGTTCCAAGTACTATTGATTCTTTATCAAGATTATTTAAATCAGAATATTTAAGAGGATTTATATCTACATTTAGTTCTTTGCTTTTGTGAGCAAATCCTATTAATGTAGAAACTGATGAAGCTTGAGAATAATTATAATCTTCTAGTTCATTTGGTAACACAAGATTTACTTCTGCCCTTTTGCCATCTGAATAATATGTATTATCAAAAATATCCCTTATATAAGTACTATCTGTTCTAGAATAATCAAAACTAAAAGATGAGTTTTTTTCTATAAGAATCCAATTAACATCATTATTATATTCACATTTTTCTCTTGTAGACTTTAAAAATCCATTAATAACAATTGAATTTTCTCCTTTATTGATTAAATACCCTGGTACCTTAATAGTTAACTCACCTTTATCATTTATTTTATCCATCATAATAGAATAAACCTTAGTATTGTTAACTGAAACTGAAACTGAAGATAAATCCTTAATTAAAGTTGGACTTTGTTTTATTTTTAAAGAAATAACAAAATTAGAGCTCCTCATATTTTCAGGTACATAAAATGTTTTCCCTATTTTTTCACTTCCACTTAATAAAGTATCCTCTTCCCAAGTATAGCTATAGACATTAATCTTCAAACTATCCGCTTTTACAGTCTTTGAAAAACTCATTGTAAAAATAACAATAAATAATATAGGTAATAATATAATTTTTTTATATACTTTCATAACCTTAAAACCTTTCTGTTTTATACCATTTTGCTTCTCTTTTAAAAATAACATCACCAAGGTAACCATAACTAGCCTTTAATGATATTAATATAAACACCTGAGAATAAGTAAAGTATGATGCACAAGAAATTAAGAAATTCTCAAATGTACCTTGACCTTTATCGCTGGCTAAAGCGACATTCATCTGCAAAACAAATATTGCATACATTAATATAAATGATAAAGTAAAATTAAAGTTTATATTTAAAGATAATTTACTTACAATATCTAAAGACGGATTTATTAAATTAAGTATTATAGCAAAAATATTAAATAAAAAAATTCCATCTGAAATTAATATAAATAATAAAAACCATATATAGTTTAAACAATAGAATATAGTATCTAATTTAACTCTCCAGCTTGCACTAGAAAATAAACTAGGTAAGTTCTTAAATACTACATATATATTTCCCTTGGCCCATCTGGTTCTTTGCTTAATATATACTGAAAGTTTTTCAGGCTCTTGCTGATAGGCCTCTGCCCTACTTTCATAAGCAATTAAATAACCTTTTTTCATTAAGGAAAATCCTAAATCTGTATCTTCAGTAATAGCTTTTGTATCCCAACCTCCAACTTTTTCCAAAACCCCTCTATTGATTATAAAATTAGTTCCTGGAATTTGTCCTAGCTTAAACAAATGCCATTTCCCAGGATTTACAACCCTTTGTGAAACTACTAGTTCAATATTTATACACTTTGTTAGAAAGTTTCTATCTCTATTTCTAGCTTTATTTCTTCCAAAAACTGCAGCATATTTTAAACTTTCAAAACTCTTACTAATTAAAAACTTAAGAGTATTACGTTCTGGAGCTGCATCTGCATCAAATATGCAAATCCATTCACCCTTTGCTTGTTTTAATGCCAAGTTTAGAGCATGAGCTTTACCCTTTCCACCAGTTTCTTTATTAGTAGTAATTACATTTATTTTTCTAGTTGGATTACTTTCTTGAACTTCTTTTATTCTGTCTCCTGTAGAATCAGAAGAATTATCATTTATTACTATAATTTGAATTAAATCCTTAGGATAATTTAACTCTAAAATTCTTTCTAGAGTTGAAGCTATAACTCTTTCTTCGTTATGAGCTGGAATCATTATAGTAACTGTAGGTAATCTATCATTGTATTTGTCCAAATCAACTGGATTTTTTCTTTCATTTGAAACAAAACCAATTGCGCCAAAAACGAATACTATACTAATAATTACAGATACCCATATAGACAATATAGATAATATAAAAATAAAATAATAAGCATTGAGCATTTTTCATCATCCTAATCTAAAAATCTTTCCATTGACCACTTTTTAAATATTATAATTGCAGCAATAAATATAATTATGCTAATTGAAAAGATAACAATATTTATATAGCCAACATATACAACAATTTTATCCATAAAAGTTGGTTCTTTTAGCCTTAAGCTATAATTTGAAGTATCTAGCTCTACTCCCTTAAGCTCATTATTAGCTAACAGTAAAGTGCTAATATTGAAATTATCACTATCAACAACTAAAGCATAATTGGAGTCATCTTCCCTTTCCGCCTTAACTTCTGATATAGTTTTTAATGGATCTATATCTATATTTATTAAATCAAAGGATAAATTACTTTCTCCAATATAAAGCAATTTATTCTCCTCAATATTGCATAGTCCTGATATTTTCAATTTCTTATCATAACCCTTTACTGCAAAATAGCTGTTTTCTATATTCTTAACATCTTCTAAAATAATACCTAGATTTATATCATCTTGGAATACTTTAAGTAAATCTATAACTTTTTTATCAATATTCTCATTTGGATCTATTACTACAAAAACAGGAATCTCCTTCTCCTTAAAAAGATTTAAATCTTCATATAAGTCCCTACTCTTTTCCTCTGCTGAAATTATATAAAAACATTGCTTTAAGTTATTAATATCTGCATTAGCTACTGAGGTAAATAGATTTGTTAAAAGAATTAAAACTATGCTGAATTTAATCAGAATATTCGCCATAAATATCAACCTCTGTAGACTTTTGAAGTTCTAATAACACGCTTTTATAATCTTTAAAAACCTCTTTCTTATCTTCTGAATAATCTAAGCTACCTGCTTTTAAAACTATATTAACTACATCCCCATATCTACTCTTTATCTCTAATTGTCCTACTCCCTCTAGTATTCTCCTTATAGCTGGAGCAATTACCTTACTTGATGTTAATGGAGTCATAATTACTATTCTACCTTCACTAACAATAAATTTATAATCCTCTTCTCTAATACAGTTTTGCACAACTTCTGCAATCTTTCCTTGTAAATCATTAAATTCCTTTACATCTAATAACCTTCTAAGAGTTTCAACAAACTCCAGCCTAAACATAGTCATTGAGAAATAATATGATTCATATCTATTAGCTAAATGAATATTTTTTTTTAAAACTTCTTTAAAGGCAAATTCATTTTCAAAGCTAGTGTTTATATCTACTTTTAATTGTATTTTCTCTAATCTATTTAGCTTTTCTAAGTCATTTCCTATTCTTATTCTTGCTCTATTCATATTTCCTGCATAGATTGTTACAACTGGAATAAAAAATATAAGAATGTAAGATATTACTGTAATATTCACATCACCACTAACTACATAAATAACATATCCAACTATATATACTATTGAAAATATTATTGCTGGAACAATTCCTAAAAAATAAGATAATAAAATTGAAATTAACTCAATAATTGTTATTGTGAAACTCTCAATTGAAAATCTTTGAGTAGTATATATATTTACAAAAATAATAAATATTTGAATAATAATTAATGCAATTAATATTAAATAATCTTTTTCGAAATCTTTTAAACTCCTCTTATTCATATTCACTTCTCCTATTAACCTTGAATTATCTTTTAATTAAATCTACGTATAGTTTCTCATCTTTTATAAGTTTTAATGTGTTTTATTAACTTTTTCATAAGCTCTTAAGTTAATAACTAACTATTAACTCCTTATATTCCACACTTTAAATACACAATATAGATTGCTATACTCACCAAATCTAAACCAAATAGTACTACTTTCTTAATAAAATTGCAATAATCTCATTATTAATCTTGAATTATGAATCTTCAACTTTTTCAACTTTTAGTTATATTATTATAAATTTATATAAACCTCCTATATTTTTTATTTATCATTTTTCTAAGGAATAGTCATCAATCTTCTTAACTTTTCAAACTTTTTTTGATAAATATAAAATTATTTACATTGTAATTTTTTTTAATACTATTTAGTACTTATTTTATTCATAAGATTTTTTATGTAAAAAAATAGCCCTAGCATACAATAAGTACACTAGGACTAAATATTATATAATTCTAATACTATTTAATAGCTTAGAGATAAAATAAAAGCGATTTTATTAATATCATTCTACTCTCCAAAGGCTTACATCATAGCCTCCCTCTAAAATAAAGCTTGATAAATAATTTAAAGTTTCATTATCTGCATACCACACTTCATGATTTATATTATCTTCATCCTTGTATTTAAAATACAAATATTTACTTTCTTCATCTCTTATAGCCTCAGCATTATATTCTATCATTAAACTTTTTGCTTCTTTTTCTGTAACTGATTTAACTTTTCCATTTCCATTAGCACTACCACTTGCACCTTCTGGCCAATCAAACCCTCCAGTTGCCAAAGCAAAATCCTTTTTCACTTCATATTTATTCATTTCTTCTATTAAAGAAGTGATAAATTCAGGGTTTGCCTTTTCACCCGGACCTGAAAATCCTCCATGAAGGTTATAGCACATCACAACATAAGTTGGCCCATTTTCAAAATTAAGGTTTTCAAAGGGAATATTAGGTTCTAATACTACTCTTAAATCTAACCCTTTTTCACTAGCCTTAGAATATAGTTCTTTTATAAATATTATAAAGTTTTCCCAAAGTGTCATATCTTTTTTAAGTCTTTCATAATCAATTTCAATTCCGTCAAAGCCATAATAAATAGCTAAATTAACTATTTCATTAATATGATTTTCCCTATATGATTTATCATATAAAAGTATCTTTAATACTTCAGTATCCTTCTGAATAGATGAACCATCACTTTTTATAACATCATTTACTATAGTTAAGTACTTTTTAAAATTAGAACCTTCGGTATCATTATAAAAATCCTTTAATTTATCAGGAACTACTAACTTATTATTTTCATTAAAATTAGCTGCAAAATAAGAGACATTCTTAATATCTCCAGACATATTTTCAGAAAAAGTTTTCGCCGGTAAATCCCAATAAGTAACCCAAGTGGATATTTTTACCCCATTTAAACTATTTTGTTTGTTATCAACATAACTCCCACCATTATCCACAGAATTCATGTCATCATTGTAATTATTGTTATCTTTTTCTATAATTCCCTCTTTATTATTCTTGAATGATGAATTAAATAGATTTCTATCTACCTTATTTATAAATAAAAATATCAAAAATATAGCTAGCACTACTATTAAAAATATCATTATTTTATTGACCAAACCTTTCTTCATACATACCCCTTTTTTACAATTAATAATTATTGATGTAATTTTTCCAGAATTACTAAATCCAATTGTTATTAAAAATTTCAATTGGATTTATTCATTCTATCGTATTCAATAACACCACTTTTTTTTATTTTGTAATTATTAATTATAGATTCTTGATAAACCAATTAATTATCTTGTTGAATGTATTTTTCACATTATATTTAATTAATTCAAAGCCCTTAAAAGTTGAATCATATAATACCTCTTCATTAATATCTGTAATTTTAAGTTCTTTAAATACTCCATCATAAACATCATCCGCTATGTTTCTTTGACTATATCCATATTCTCCAAAAGCGGATTCTAGGTAGACACTACCCTTTTCTAAAACTTTAACTTCTAAATCAGTAACAATAGTTTCATCATCAATATTTATAGAAAGATTGTTTCCACTAAGACTCATATCTAGCTTTTTATTTCCTTTCTCTTTTATATCAACTTTTGCACCATTGCTAAATATTAAAAATTCACCAAAGGTATTTAATTCTTTTGAGAAAATAACTTCTTTATTTCCTCCTAAAGTTTGAATTACTTCGATTTTATCATTAATAAGTTTAACAGCCAAGCTATTACTTAAATCATTATTTGCTCTTAAGTATATTCCTTGTGAACCAATAACATTTCCATTTAAGTAAACAGAAGTATTTATATCCTTATATTCTTCACTATTTTTAAGTTTTAAAAGTCCTGTATCCTTTGGAAGAGAAGTTAATATAATTTTATCATCAACAAACTCCATTTGCCCTTTTACTTCTTCAAAATTTGAAGCCTTTTCCTCATCACCTATTACAAAGTTAACCTCTTCTTTAGTATCATCATATAATCTCATAAGAAGATGGTTAGTTGACCAATAAGCCTGTGGCTGAAGCCTAGTCAAATCATAAATAGAGCTTTCTTTAGTATTTAAAGAAAATCCTTCTCTATTAAAATTCATTGCAAATAACTTATTAATCCATTCTTCATTAACATCACTTACTCTATTATTAGTACCAAATTGTCCTGTATTAGAGTGCATTATTGCATAAAGTTCTGGAACTCCTCCAAGGTCATTGTTATATATCTCTGATAGTTTTTCATAATCACTAGATATACGTGCCTTCATTTCATCATAGCTTTCAAGAGGAACACTATCTTCATCTCTAATATAATCCATTAAATAATGATTGTAATCTCTATCTATAGTGTCTTGAAACTCTGAAAATTCAATTGAAGTTAAGTCTCCTAAGAAGTTTTCTTTCCTATCAAAAACATTAATAAACTCAAGCCTATATCCATTAGTACCAAACTCCCAATAAGTGCTATCCTTAAGCTTTAATAAATCCTTTGGCATTAAGAATTTTGGATCTTTCTTTTCAAATTTATCTGCATAAGTAAGGATAGTTCCCTTATAGTTGTACTTTTCTAATATCTTCTGAGCAAAAATTGCTGTATCTCTTCTTCCATCTTCAAATAATAAAAATAGAGACTTTTCAGGAAGCTTTTTTCCTTTATTATAATAATCTAATATATCTTCTTGAGTAATAGTCACATACCCATTATCTTTTAAAGATTTAATTTGCTTTTCTAAATCCTTAGTACTAATTAAAGTATCACTTCCATCCCTATCTACTCCAAAATAAGATAAAGTAATAAATCCCTTATCCTTACTATTAGCACTTATTTCTTCAATATTAAAAGGCTTATATTCTTTAAAGCTAAACAATGCTTTTATAATTACTATTAAAATAACAAATAGTATTAAGCCTTGTAGTGTTCCTCTTATAACCTTTTTTCTATCTTTTCTTTTTAGAGAAAATTCATTACTTTTCATAATTCACCTTCCCCCTATCATTACTATCTATAGATACTTCTAAATAATCTTCTGATAAATCTTCCATATTTTTATCTATATCAAAATTATCATTCTTTCCCATTTCACTACTTACCTCAATGTTACCGGCCTCATAATTCTTATCTTCAGTAAATTCCCTAGATACTTTGCTCTTAAGCTTCTTTTCCTTTTTTTCTTGAGCTTTAATATCACTTGGAGTCATTCTTGTCCCCCAAGTTGATTTCCAAAATGTTACCCATGCTATAGGCATTTGCCATAATAAAACAGCTTCATAATAGAAACAGAATATAAGCCCGAATATCCAAGTGGTGCTTCTTCTAAGTAGTAACTGTGCAAAACTCATAAGTAATGCCATCATAAGTAATCCTACTAAGAAAGTAGTTGGGAAAATCCCATGAACTACTGGTACATAAATTAAGTTATATAAAACTACTACTGGTGCAGCTATAGGCACTATTAATCCTATATAAAAGAATAAAGACATGAAAGGCTCCTTCTTCCACATAAACTTTCCAGCTATAATCGACTCTCTAAGCCAAGATCTTTTCCATCTCATTTGTTGCTTTAAAAATACCTTATATTTATTAGGAACTATAGTTGAACAAACTGCTGTATCTTGATAAGTAGTTCTATGCTTTTCTAATATAAAGTTAGTCATTGCCCTATCATCACCAAAGGTAGCTTTTTGGCCTAGGAATTTTTGATTCTTCCAGTCACCCATCTTTTCTATAACCAATTCTTTTTTATAGCAAGATAATGGACCTGAAAGACATGTAACAGCATCAAAATATCCTTCTGCAGCCTTCATTATTCTAAAAGCAATATAATATCTTACTGATTGCATCTTTGTAAGAATATTAGTATAAGTATTTGCAACATCAGTTCTACCTGCAACACCACCCATTTTAGGATCCTTAAAAGGCTGTACTATATTAATTATTGCAAAGGGATCTAAGAAGCTATCTGAATCAACAAAAACCACTAATTCATGTTTAGCCTTTAAAACTCCTGCAATTAAAGCTTCTCTTTTTCCTTGATTTTCTTCTTGAACAATATAGCTAAGTCTACCTGCAATATTAAACCTATCTTCTTCCTTTAACTTTTTTATAGTTTTCTTAATTACAGCCACTGAATTATCATTAGATTTATCATCTACAACTATAACTTCAAGCTTGTCTATTGGATAATCTTGATTAATACAACTTAATATAGTTCTACTAATCCACTCCTCTTCATTAAAACAAGGTATGACTACAGTAACTCCTGGCGTATAATTTCTATCTACAGGCATAGGTTTGTACAATGCACCAAAAGCATATCTACTAAGTAAAAATACAGCTGCAATAATACTATATAGATATATCCATTTATTGAATTTGAAATAAATAACACTTTCAGCCCTCATTAATACAACAAATAAACTAATACCAAATAGTAATAATGACGAAGCTAAAATTAAATACTTGTCCTTTTTTTTTGAAGAATATTCTGATAAAGTCTCTTCAAATTCAAATCCACATATAATATTACCCTCGCTATCTATAGCATCTCTTACCTTTTTAGCATTGATTTTAACATCCATTTCATATCCTTCTGGCATTGCCCCCGGAATTACACTAAAATTTAAGTCTATATTACCTGCATCTTCAATATGCTTTAATTCATCTTTACTACTTAGCTTAACTAACATTCCAGTAGTTGAAATATCTATAGATTCAGAAATTATATTAATTTTTTCTCCATTGTCCTTTAGTTTAATCTTAACTTTAGTAGTCATAAAGTATCTAATTCCTGCTTTTCTTTCTGCCATAAAAGCATCAAATTTATCACTACTTGCTTTATTTTTTCCTCTTCTATCAAAACTTTTTCTTATTTGTTCTTTATCTGGAACATTATTCAAGATTCTTCTATCAAGCTTAGGCATTAAGAGGACATCTTCTTTTACCTTATCATTAATACCTGCTATTTTCTCCTGATTATCATAGTTCTGATTCTTAACCTCCATATTCTCCCTCCTTTCTTTTTATTTTAAATAATCACTAAGTTTAGCAATCTTATATTTTTTACCGTAGAGTCCATTTTCATTATTAGTTAAGAATATATCCAATGCCATAGCAGTATAATAACTTTGATTATTCATATGCATAACAACAATATTCCCTTTTCCATCTTGTAATTGGCTTTCAAAATTATTTATTATTTCTATAGGAGATTGTGCTTCATAGTCATGAGTAGAAATATTTCCACTAATTGAATAATCAAACCCACTTTCAAAAACTGCAAGTAAACCATCTTTGTTTACATAAAGTGTAGGTGGTCTAAAATATGGTTTTAAAGAATCTAAATCTCCAATTACATTTGCCATAGAATCATAAGATATACCTAATGAATCTATTAGTACATTCTTATCTTCTTCTAAAATTTCATGATTATAATTATGACTTCCTATATCATGACCTTTAAGGGCTATTGTTCTAAGTAAATTAGGGTTACTATTTGACATCCCACTATTGTCGTCAATATATTTAGATATTGTAAAGAAGCTTCCTTTTACCTTATGCTTATCTAAAACATCTAAAATTTCATTAACAATTGTATCTCCACCCCAGTCATCAAAAGTGAAGAATATAACATTCTCCCCATTAGTATCAATAGTTCCTTCTTGATCAAGTTTATCTTTTTCTTCATCTGTAAAGCCATCTAAATCTACAAATTCATTTCCTATATATCTTTCATTTACTAAATTTAAAGCTTCTTCCATATATCTTCTTTGTAATGAATGACTATTTTTTAGTAATTCATATCTTCCATAGCCTGATTCACTTTCATAATTATTTTGAAGATTACTTATAGTAACAACAGAGTAACCTAGTGGTTTAGATCTTAACTCATAATCTCCAATGGAATCATTATACACTTTAGCATATCCATAATTTACATAATTAAAAGTAACTCCTGTAATTAACTTAAAAATAACATTTTTATCAACTAATCCAGAATCTAATCTGAAATAAACTATTTCTCCTTTAGATAATGAGGTATAAATATCAGGGTTCAAATAATCATTTAGTATATAATCAGAATCCTTTCCTTCATACTTACTTATAATTGGAGCTTTTGTATAAGTAATAAGTTCGTACTTTCCTAGACCTTCGATATTTCTTACTGCAGATACAGCCTCTCTTATTTCCGAATCAGAATATCCAAATCCAGACATATAAGCATTAGTATAAATACCTCTATCCTTAAGCATCCTATCTACTTCATAAATCTCCTTAGCTACTTCTTCAGCACTTTTATTTAAAATATCAGAATTAGCTGTAACCCCACCATTTCCTATTTCATTTCCATAACTTAATATTTTTTCAATTCTATCGGGATACTCTAAAATCTCCTTTTGGGTAACAAAGAAGGTTCCCTTTGTATTAGTAATTGATAAAGCTTCGAGTATAAGATCTAGTGATTCTTTATCACTTATCCCCCTAAAGGTATAAGCTACAGCTTCTTGTGTAGTATAAAATCTAGATATATTTTCAGCTAATATATTTTTATTATCTTTAATTAATTTATTAAAATTAATATTGCTAAGATCAATACTATTATCTTCAGAGCTATTATCCCCTAAATTACTATTCTCTGAATTACTCTTTGAAGGTTTGTTATTTGAAGAATTATTGCTTATGAAATCATTTCTTATAAACATTGTTCTTCCATCTGATTTCTCAAGATTATTGTAATTATCAAGTAATACAGTAGTTCTTCCATCTTCATTTATAGCCTGACATAACCATTCTACTACTTCTAAAATTGAAGCATACTTTATGACTTTTTCATCTTTTTTTTCTATGCCATCCTCTTTATCTATTGCTGGTTTTTCTTCTTTTTTAGTATATTCAGACTCATCTAATACTCCTTCAAGCTTAACAGATACTATTTCACCTTTTTTCAATGATTTTACATAACCTTGTGCTTCTTCATAATTTTTAAAACTTTGATAACTTAAATAATTCTTTGAGTCTACTACAAATTTATTACCTGATGCATAAGCTGATGCTAAAACTGTATCATTATAAGTTGTAGAGTTACCTTTTAGTAATATGGATTTATTTCCCGTTATACTTTCTAAAATCTTGTTAGCTTTAGTAAAATCAGTTATTAGTTCATCCTTAGTTAACTCCTCCATATACTTCTTATCTGAAAGTCCTAAACTTCCAATACTATGTCCATTTTTTTCAATGAAATTTATTAAATCACTATCTTCTGCAGCTTCAACTCCTGAAGCAAAAAATGTTGACTTAACATTATATTTATTTAATAAACTTAATACTTCTTTTGTTATCTCATTATTGCTTATACCTTCAAAAGAAATAGCTATAATATTTTCCTTAGTGTCAAAACTTGAGATAATCTCTGCCTTTTTATCCTTATTATACTCTTTTAGGGCTAATTTAATTTTCTTACTGGCATCATAATTATTATTGATGGCAGTAATATCCATATTAAGTTGGCTCTTTTCTATAAATTTAAAATAAAAACTTATAGAGATAATAATTAATACTAAGCCACCTAATCCAAGCCAATATACTTTCTTTTTCATCTCTTATCTCCTTCTTAATAAAAAAAGCTAAATTCTAAAATAGTAAATTTAATAATGTACTATCATTCATATATACTAAACTCATAATAAAAAACATAAGTTACATTCTAAATATTTAGTAATTTAACTCACCATCACATTTACCATTTTAATTCATCTTATCAATAATAATCCAATAAATTTAAAAACTCAATGATTTTAATGTTAAATTTATAATAAATATTAATAAATAGATATTATCTTTTATTTTAATTATTTGTTTACATATTTCCACATAAATTCTTTCCCCTTATCCCCTATCTATCTATCTATCTATCTATCTATCTATCTATCTATCTATCTATCTATCTA